>Ga0131853_10001978_pt1 | contig 36666 bp, 17 predicted proteins | sample TergutLab28metaG_FD_92764 | JGI IMG/M metagenome (GOLD analysis project Ga0131853, IMG submission 92764) | Labiotermes labralis P1 segment gut microbial communities from Petit-Saut dam, French Guiana - Lab288 P1 (version 2) (version 2) | ecosystem: Host-associated > Arthropoda: Insects >... | reverse complement strand
GAAACATGTAGAGAGTGAATGACGACTACCCATGAAAATAAAGGATAGTCTACAAGTGACATCGTGTTGGTTATTTTAAAGAATTACAATGATGCACGGAACAATGAATGTAAAATTTACAGGTTCTTGTTTTGGTTTCCCCTCAGCTTCCCTGGACTAATGGCTGATTTTGAAACTATGAAGATTAGAGATGTTCTGGAAAATTAATTTGGACCAGACTGATGGGATCGACAAGAATAATTTGGACTGAAAATGGTTACAAATTACTAAACTTGGCTAACGCTTTAGACAATGTTCATTTCCTTTGTTCCTTTTTTACATCACAGAATTTTGAAAACGTGTCCTATTTTCGTCTTTTGTTGGAAGAAGGAGAGTCGGTTCCAATTTTTGAATGCTGTCTTGTGAAAAGGAAAAAGCAAATGGAAGGTTTCCAAACCATGAATCAAGCCCACTGCATTGTCACATCATCAGAATCTTTGAAAGGCGAAAGAAAAATAGTTCTTTCTTATAATAAAACCAACTAGAAGCACTAATTTCTCAAATTTATTCTTGGAATAAAATTTTACATGTTTCGGGCAGTTCCTCTGTCCATCATCAGGAGTTTTTCACTGTACACGCAGCGATGGTATATGTCATACAGGTCTGCTGACAGCTGTCCGAAACATGTAGAGTTTTATTCCAAAAATAAATTTGAGAAGTCAGTGCATCTAGTTGGTTTTATTATAAGAATTTATCACGATTCACAGTCACATGAACGTCAAAAAAAATAGTTCTAGCACAAACACAATTTTTTTAATTGTTCTACCCGCTTCTGGTTCTTTTCACTAGGTGCTTCTTGTCCATTTTTCCAAAATGTTTCCATGTAATGTACGTTTTATATGTCAATTTTGTAGATCTCCGTATGGTGACTAGATACACACTGTATGGGCAAGAAAATGTATATAATGTGACAAAATTACAACCCCCCGGGGTCTAATCACCAGGCGATGGAGTAGTGTGGTGTGCCTTCAGATTACAGACTGCTGCAGAGTTGTCAATTTTCTGCTTGGACCCGTAGAGACAGAATCGTGCTCAGAGTCGGTCTGGGTGTTTTGGTGTATAAAATAACCTTCCCCAATAATAACCACTTTACCGTCTAAACCAGTGTTATTCAAACTGTGTTCCACGGAACCATGAAGATCTGCAGGCACGTTTCCTTTACAGTGAAACTGATGGCTAAAATGTTGATAGTTTTAATTGGGGTTTTAATCTCTTCAATCGCCCTGGATTTCGGTGTAAATCACCAATAACGGAATTTTCTTTTTGAAAAATATTCGTCAATGTTTCATTGTTAAAAGTAAATTGGATGTTTCCAGAAGTTTTTCTTCGTAATAAACATCTATCGGGCTACCAGCCGCGACAGGTGGTTGAAAAATGAATAAACAGGCGTTTCGAGAACAGTCCCTGTCCTCGTCATTGGTTGTCTGATCAGTTTGTTGCATTCAGCTGCGTGAAATCTCCAGAATGTGTGTCATTTAATTTATTTTTGCACCTAAAAGTTGTGACTTTAATCTCCATGTTTGCACCGTGCATCAATGACAATTAAACATTCTATTATCCAACTAATGCACAAATATATAATTCGTAGATATAATTAAAATTATAAAATATTTAAAAGTGCTCCAACATGTTTCGGAACACAAAGGATCCATCATCAGGAAGCCTTTTACAGTACTCGGCTAAAATTACAAGAATGGTTCTATCGTGTCCGTTGATATGGACGTAGTCGGTGTTATGGCAGCATATTCTGTCCCGTGGTGCGTGTGTGTACCTGCCCCGTGGTGCGTGTGTGTAAAATATGCTGCCATAACACCGACTACGTCCATGTCAACGGACACGACAGAACCTTTCTTGTAATTTTAGCCAAGTACTGTATAAGGCTCCCTGATGATGGATCCTTTGTGATCCGAAACATGTTGGAGCCCTTTTAAATTCTTTATACTTTTAATTATATCTACGAATTACATATTTTTGCATTAGTCTGATAACAAAGTGTATAGTTGTGACTTCACTTTACATGATTTTCACGAACTCTCGGATCTAACCACAAGGTATTTCACAGATATTAACGGTATGAAGGTCACTATTCTAAACTATTCATTTCGTATAACAGAGCACATGTGGTAAGATTCTGGAGATGTCTCTGTAAAAAACAATGATAATTGAGCTTCGCACATTTTATCATACGACTAGAATTGGAGGGGATTCCAAGGACCCAAGTACAAGCGTTACTCTGCCGACTGAAGCGTATTGAGTGCACAGATAGGACGTAGCTTGAATCTGTACTAACGTTCCTCTTAGTTCGCTCTTCGTAACAAAATCCAAATATAAACTGTTCAAGCAACAACAACGTTATCTTTTCAATATCTGACTGGATTTTAAAACAGTGAGTTTGTTCCGACGTTTCGAAAAAAAAGTGCTGCTTTCATCAGCAGTATGAATTATTTCATTCAGCTTCCACCTAAACAAAATTCAGTCACTCCGTTAATGGACACAGCGCGTTCCTCCGAAACTTCAGAACAAACCTACTGAACTACAATGTCAAAGGACCAGAACATAATTTGAACAACATACACCTTGAAAACATGAAAAATTGTTTTAAAAACATAGTACTTTACAGCATCTCCCACTAGTGAATACAGAATTCCATTAAGGGCACTCAGTCATAAACATCTGACATGTTACTCTTCGTAATGACGACTGCGAAAACTCTAACAGCTTGTGACAATGACAGCATTGTTTGTTTGTTTGTTTGTTTGTTTGTTGCTGTTATTGTTTTTGTTGCAACCAGTATTATTACTACCACTGCTACCATATTGACAGCATGAACAGAAAGAATCTCATCACAGTCATTTGATAAATTACCTGTCAGAACAGGTCTTTTGCATGTCAACAGACATATTAAAAGATATGTATAAACATATGGAAATTAGCTTATATATTTCAACAAGTGTACATAGCAGATAACTGTGTCTTCGTATTTCAGAAAATGATGTCTGATATTATCTCGCCTGCAGCTTGTAATAAAGCATGCGATTAGGAGGTAACACTTTTATGTAAGTCGCTTTTTTTTCTAGGAATGCGTCACTAGATATTTTGATTGCTGACACTCCAATCCTGGATTACTTTCGAGCCACTGATCATGGTTGCAAACTACAGAAGATTGGCGATGCCATCAATGAAGATACCTACGCCGTGGGCATGGCTAAGGGTTTCCCGCTGAAGGTAAGGCTGAGGAAAGTCCTGGGTTTACGTACTGTTTGTTTTAGAATCATGCTGGAACATTCGCAGTTTGTGTTACAGAAGTAATTTTAGGTGTGAAGATCTATTTCTGTTCGTAAACTTTACGGTATCGATGTTTGAAGAAAACTGTTCATGTTGTAGTTAGTCAGTCCTTTTTTGTACCAGTATTTTCACCCTCTACTTCCCCCCCCCCCCCAAAAAAAGAGATTATATTTAACAATATGATCATATGTCATTTTCACTGTAATGAATTTTGTAACAATGTTAATTGTAGTTTACACATGCCTGTGTTAATCCATACACATCCCAATTCTACTCACTTGGACTGTGGGATCCTCTGAAATCGCCGTGGCCATCCAAAATCTACATGTTGTAAGTCGTATGCGTTCTTCTGAGTAATTCCCCGGCTTCTGAATTTTATATTCCGACGTTTCGGAACACTCTGTTCCATCTTCATAAACGGGTAGAAGATGGAACAGTGTTCCGAAACGTCAGCATATAACATTCAGACGCCGGGGAATTGCCCAGAAGAACGCATACAACATTCAGAACACAACGAAAGTTTTAAATCACAAATGCATGTAGTAACATTACAGAAGACCACACAACCTGTACCGTATATGCACTACTCAGCAATTCCCATATCTCATATAGCCTTCATTTACTTTTTTATGATTGTAATTTTTGACCCATTTGTTTTTTATTGAGGAACGGATGTTTCTGTTGTTGTCAGTAAAATATTAGAGCCTTGACCTTTTACATTTTCCCTATTCTTTTCAATTTATCACAAATATATTTCGAAATAATGCGGACGGTCACAAAAGTATAAAAAAATTTATTTCTTGAAATAAAGTGAAATGCCAAATTGATGCAACAAGGTAATTTTATTAATGTATACTTAGCTCGAGATGTTTCAGGCGCATACGCCCATCATCAGGAGCATTAGATGTTGAGTTGCAACATATGGTTTTCTGCACCGAGTTTTTGGATTGGTGTTGGTCGTGAAAGCCGCTGCGTAAGTCGTGTGTACGGTGCGGATGGTGCCGTGCACGGCACCATCCGCACCGTACACACGACCTACGCAGCGGTTCTCAAGACCACCACCCATCCAAAAACTCGGTGCAGAAAACCATAAGCTGCAACTCAACATTTAATGTTCCTGATAACGGTCGTATGTACCCGAAACATGTCGAGCTAAGAATACATCAATAAAATCACCTTGTTGCATCAATTTGGCATTTCACTTTATTTCATGAGGAAAATACACGGTCAAACAACCCTCAAATTTTATTTCTTGTTCAAACATCTGTATATGCAACAAATGGCAGTTGTTTACATAGGTAAACAGAAGTCCGTCAAGATAGAATATCACCATGTAAAGTAAAGCATCCAGGCTATACAAAGACACAACTGGAATACGTCACACCTCAGAAATAGTGACTGTGTTCTGTAGTCGGCAGTTATTCCTTTCGCAACACGTAATGCCTGTGTAAAATTATCGACGTAATTCTGAGGATTATGTGTTTTGCTGATGTTTTCTTGTGACAGGACAGTATCTCTGCAGTGATTGCTAAATATTCTAGCAACGGTTATATGGACATCCTTCAGGAGAAGTGGTACGGTGGCCTTCCCTGCTTCAAACTGGCCACAGAAATGGCTCAGCCACAACCTTTAGGAGTTGCAGCTGTCACAGGTCAGCACTATAATCTGAATTTCATGTTAAGAGTCCCCGTGCAGTAAGACGAGGAGAGGGAATGCATGATACAGTGTAAGTTACAGCAGACCGAGTGCCATTAGTACGTATTTACTAAATGATAGGTTTGGTTACTAATTTTAGAGTTCAAATTCAAAGGTAGATGTGACATACCTGGGAAGCAAATCAAATCAAAGGTGCACTAAATTTTTGTGACGCTCCTGGTAGAAGAATAAAGTAAGGTGAAGAAAAAACTCAACAAAATAAGTATTAAAATATACTGTAAGGATCCCACTGACATGGCTCATTTTGGTGCATTTGAACGTTTTGTGTAATTAAATAACCTCTTGTTATCACTTCAGCCATTCAGTCCAGTTACATGTTTCGGCCATCCATATCCTGTGCTGATGAATTTAGATGAATTCTGACATAGATATCATTAATCCAAAAATATAAAACCTAATATATACAAAACTGTAATTTGCCTGTTTTTGTATGTGTGTGAAACTTGATCTGTCCTATTGAGGGAGGAACATAGGCTGAGGATTTTCGAAAAAAGAGTGCTAAAGAAGATATTTGGGCTTAAGGGAACCGAAGTAACAGGGGAGTGGAGAACAGTATAACAATGAACTTTACGGTCTGCCCTCCTCAGAAAATATTATTCGCATGATCAAATCAATAAGAATGGGAAGGGTAGGGTATGTAGCACGTGGGAGACAGGAGAGGTGCATACAGGGTTTTGGTGGGGAACCTGAGTGAAAGAGACAACTTAGAAGACATAGGCGTAGATGGGACGCTAATATTAAAATTTACCTTCAAGAAGTGGGTTAGGGGCATGGACTAGACTGATCTAGCTCAGGGTAGGAACAGGTGGCCGGCTGGTGTGAGTGCGGTAATGAACTTTAGAATTTCATGAAATCCGGGAAATTTCTTGAGTAGCTGAGGACCTGCTAGCTTCTCAAGGAGGATTTCGCTGCACGGAGTTCGGATTAGATAACGTCGATATAGTATTACTGTTCGGCATGCTGCGAATCAGCGGTACCACATAAAGTGAACATTTGTATGTATAAATGTATTAACAACCACCTTACGCACTTCAATGATGTGCTTTTATTGTAATATCTTCACTAACATTTTTCGGCCAGTAACCCGGCTATCTTCAGGGTGATATCTTTGATACAAGAATACAATTTAATTAAATGTGTCAGAGTCACTCTACAGTATTAAAAACCGTATAATTTCTAGTTAAATTTGCTGTTGTACAGTAATATAAAACAAAATGTGGATGATTATGAAACAGCGGAAGTTAAAATTAATTTTAACCATAAATTAGATGACCACGTGCGTTACAATAGTAGTCCATTGTTTTTGCACCAATATTAATGAAATATCACACCACGGTTACGGAAATAGCACAAAAATATATTTACTAAGGAGCAGAGACTGTATTACAAACATAATTTTTCACTTACATTGAATGTAATTAACTGCTTCGATAGAAAACTTCTGAACTGGCAAATAAAAACGTAATTTTAAAAACATATTTACACAATCGCGAAAAAAATCGCCTATTTTTCTCAGCCATTCATTTGTCTTGAAACATTGTTATCAGAGGCAGATAGTCGCTGATCATTTTCAGGCACAAATCCCACAAATTTGTTTTAAAAGTGGAGGGCTTTGATTTAGAACCCACAATGAACAAAAGAATTTCACTCAGTTATTTTACCAGCCACTGCACATGAATAGATTTATAAAATTTACACATTAAAACATTAAAAACACTCCGACATGTTTCGGTCCTAGGATTATCATCAGGGAGCTATATCGTCCTTGCTAAAGTTACACTATTAAAAGTCATATTAATTTCACTATTCCAGTTGGGTATTGTGGCATCATGCCGTGTTGTGTTGTGTTGCGAAGAGTGCCCTGTTGTGGATGTGCGTTCTGTGTTTCGTTGCGTGAACAGGGGGGGGGGGGCTTTTTTCGTAAATGTTTGTAATTTGCCTCTAATAATTAAACCATGGGTCTCCAACGTTTCTATGACAAAGGACTACAACCGATATTGTGGGCTGATTCGCGGGCTGCACGTGGAGGAATAGCAGTAAGTGGCATACCTAACCGCCTGAATTATTGTGTGTTTTTATAATATATGCAAAGTTTACAAATATTGCCGCGAGTCGCATAATACAACCTGGCGGGCCGCGGGTTGGAGACTCTTGAATTAAGTACTCTTTAAATACCGGGTCAGTTAACTTTTTATAAATTGCCATGTATATAAAGGGAAATCTAAGCTACCACGAAAATAATGAACTTTAAACATACACTTCGTCATACCGATGGTAAAATATTTTCTTATAATGAAACCAACGAATGCACTAATTTCTCAAATTTATTTTTGGAATAGCATGTAGCAGTCAGCATAACCTGTATGACATATACCTATTGCTGTGCATACAGTACTAGACTCTTGATGATGGACAGAAAACCTGTCCGAAACATGTAGAGTTCTATTCCAAAAATAAATTTGAGAAATTAGTACATCTCGTTGGTTTTATTATAAGAATATATCACGATTTACGGTCCTCTGAATGTCAGATTTGGTAAAATATCTGTTCGTATTTATCGCATGTGACCAGATTTAAAATAACTGTACGCCTTTTTTTTTCAGGGGTATTTATACTACTTGGCTTGGGCATGGTACTAGGTTGCCTCATTCTTATCTTTGAACATTTGTTCTACCGCTACACCCTTCCCATTCTTCGACACCAGCCCAAAGGAACCATATGGAGGAGCAGGAATATTATGTTTTTTAGTCAGGTGAGTGCAAAAATAAACGTTCTTTCTTTCAGTACTCTTAGTTATTTGTCAGAAATGTGCCGTGTATTCATGTGTTGTTTTGATTAAATTGAACTACCATGCAGGACAGAGTTTGGTCACGTATCGGGCGCAAACGTTGTATGTTAAGCGACCCACTATGGCTGACACTAATTTGTTGCGGGCTGGGTGACCGAGGATTCGTGGTTCGATTCTTAGTAGGGGCAGGAGTTTTTTGTGTTCCTCTGGATCCGACCCAATCGTGATGTTCTGGAGAAGCAGTCGGTACTGCTTGACCCTTGCAGATGGGACTGCGGGGTTGTTCCTAAACCTCGGTAACTATCAATGAACGCTGCGTAACATATCAGAACAGCAAAGACGTCAAGAGCATTATTTAATTCTTCGCCCCAAATGACCAAAGGCGAAAATGTTTTTGTAATGGATAAAGAAGCCCCTGCTTTCACTCCTCCCTTCCATAATTTGTAGGGCTGCAAACATACCATTTATCATGGTCAGTGCATAGAGTCGACGGTACTGGATAGTAAGGTTCACTGAGCATTCTTTGTTTAAAAAATCATTTAATCGTTCATAATCCAGCCCTTTATGTTGTTACATTTATTATGCTAAATATGATGGAGGATATTTAATAATATTTACTGCATTACGTATGACAAAGGGATAAGGAAGACCATAATGAGTTTTTATTTGTTATGAAAGATGTATTTGTTATGTTGTAGAAACTGTACCGGTTCATCAATTGTGTTGAGTTGGTATCACCACATCATGCTGCAAGAGAACTAGTTCACACACTTAGACAGGGTCAGATAACCAGCCTTTTCCAGAAAAGTGTCAAAAGGGTATGTAAGAATAATTAATAATCAATTTAGAGTGCATAATTTGAGATTTGCTCAGTCCTGTTAAGAGTTATGGCCTTCTGAGATGTTATGCTGTGCAAAGGGTTTAAAAGGTCCGTGTGTTTAAAGGAACATAGTGCCTTTAAATTCAAGATTTCCATCTAGGAATGTGTAACTTTTGAAGATGAAGATGCTATGTCCATTTGAAACACAGAGATCTGATAACCATGCTATGCAGTGTAATGTAACAGAAGGCCAGAATCTTTATCAGTTCATAATGTTGGCAAAGTCATTACACTGTACTTATGTCTGTCGTATCCACTCAGATAACATATGTACACCAATGTTATTTGTATGTGTGCTGCTGTTGTCGGATTTGTGATATGATGTCCATTGTTTCAGAAGGAACATGAACAGCGTCGCAGAAGGAAAAGTAAAGCCCAGTTTTTTGAAATGATACAAGAAATTCGCAGGTATGCTTGAATATTAGCAGACTTACATTTAATTTTCTTTTATCTAAAACATCAGTTTGTCTATTTTCTGTCATTCATTTGTACAAATTATAACACTGTCAAGGACTTCCAGGGCATCAGTCCTAGTCAAGGTGGAAATGGCATTTCCATCAAGGCCAAGTATGGGCGTTTCAAGGATAAAGTGGAAGCTAATTATAGACAGAAAACTTCCATTTGTAGTTGGAACAGAGAAATATTTGTCAATAATGACAGCTACATTTGTCTGAACTTACGACATTTAAATCAATATTAGTGGGGTCATATTTTCATATTCCACTTGGTATATAGATGTATTTCTACCCTCTTCTATGTGTGCATTTCTCGTTTGCATAACATAGATGCCCTGCAATGGGCTGATGCCCTGTCCCAGGATGCTTACCAGTTGTCCATAGACAAGATTCTTAAAGTTAGAAAATGAGAGACACTGGCAAAATTTGGCCGTCCCTGTTCATCTGCATGTCATCAAACATTGTACTTGCTTAAAAGACTTTTATCAATTCTGATCTGTCAAGTCATGTTAGTAGAAATTTTAAATGCAAGTAAATAATAATGCAGTAAAATTTTCTTTGCATTTTAAATGCAGCACAGCAGATCTTCAAAAATAGGGAAGCTCGTGTTTTGAAAACACAACTGGGTTTGCAAAGAACACGTACAGTCTTATTACGTTTGTATGTACCAAAATAATTTCTTCACTTTTAAGTGTTTTTAAGGAGGAAAACATCATCTATTCAGGAACACTCAATTGAAGCAATGGCAATTTAAGTTTTAATGCACACTACATCTACATTACTTAACACAAGTTTATGTTATGGTTATCATCATCATAGTACTGTTACATAAGGGGCCTCAGTTTCTATATTTTTTATTACTCTAAAATCAAATTTAAAATCATTTTTTTTGTGGTCAGCTCTCTGAATAAGTTATATTTGTGTTTTTCTTCAGCTTTCTAATTTCTTCATGTTTCATAAGCTTCATTCTGAACAGAATTTTCAAGGATGCTAGTAACAGAAGAGATTGTTCCCTGTAATAAACTTGGTTGCAATTATGCACATTACTCCTCATATATATATCTGAATGTTACTTGCTCAAGCTGTATGTTCTCTTGTGCCAGAGTTCCACAAGAGGAATGTAATCAGTCAGTTCTCTATATGGGTGTAGTTTACTGAAGTTTTGTGTCCTCATGTGACAGAGTTCAACAAGAGGAACGTGATCAGTCAGTTCTCCAGGAAGAAGAAACTGAGCCAGAAACAGAGGCTCCTAGCACTCTTCTTAAACCAGAACGCAGGTCCAGCAAAAATCCCTCAAGTCCTTTGAGTCCGCCTTCTAAGTCTTCTCCAAGAAAATTTGGGAAATCAAAGAGTCCTCGTTCATTAGAAGCGAGAAAGTTCTACAGAGAGCTATTTAGTCCTGGCGGTAACAGGAAAATTAAATCCAAAAGCCCAAATACTCGCAGAAGATTCAGCACTGACATGATCTTCAGTCCATTAAGGTCAAGGTTAGAATGTCCTTCTAATGCCGTTGGAAGGCGTCTTAGTAAGGATTCTGGTGGCTGCAACAGCCCTCCTGATATAAACTCAAGACGATTGAGTAATTTGGATGTGTGTGCAAAACAAGATAAGCTAAGCAGTTTAGACTTAAGATTCCAGCAAGGAAGATCTCATCTTGATGTAAGGTTGCCAGACTCACGTTCTAGTGGTTCAAGTTTGAACATAATTCCAAGACTGGGGAGTTCTAGCAACACAAATGTAAGTTCCTCAAAACATGAGGTAGGTGGGCGGAGACCAGAGGTAAGTTCAGTTCAGGAAAGACTGAATACAATTGGTTCTCGATTAGGAAGTTTAAGTAGTACTGATATTAGTTCTAGGTCTCAAAAATTATCAAGGTCTCGCTCAAGAAGCCCCATACCATCAATAATGAATAGAAGTTTTCCTAGTTCCTCAGACGGTTTGTCTGAAGTATCTACAATCCCAAAGCACAGAGACAGAGTGCGTTCAGATACAAATGCTTTAGAAGCAGTGCAAAGTAGGCCTAGTTTAAGAACTCCCAGTCCAACTGATGTTCAAGGTAATGTGATTCAGCATAGGGATCTTAATTCTATCTCTGGAAGAAGTCACAGCCTGGACAGCAACAGAGACCTATCACAGGAAGATGAAATAAAATCTGTACCCGAATCTGATGGAACTACTGCACATCACCCGAAATTAAAACGGTCAGACTACGTATTACCATATGAATCAATAATTGAAGTGAATGTCACATGCTGTGATTCAACACCTGAAAAGACCAAAGATTACAGCACAGAAACAAGGATTCAAGACTTGTCGACTTCACAACAGCACATAAATGCACAAGAATCATCCCCCAGTCCATACAGTTCTTTGAAGAGACAGCAGTTTAGACGGCGACAAAGCCATCAGCCACGTTTGGAAACAGTTTACACTCCTCAACATCAAGTAGTTTCACCATCCTCATCCTCCCAGTCTTCAACCAAAGAATTCCTTGTCCCAGTTCAAAGACATGAGAACTCTTCACCATCATCATCCTCTAGAAGTCCTGCAAGAAGAAGACACCAAAGTCATCCTGTAAGAACTGATTTATCACCTCAAGAAAAATCGCATTTAGCAACTTCAACTTCAATTCCAGATGTGTCTTCAGCAGTTAGTCCTAATCGCCAGAGGCACCACCGTCATCATCGCCACCGCAGAGAATCATCTCATGAATGTGATGAAGTGTTTGATGATATTCCTCCTCCACCTCCTCCACCATTTTGCCATCCACGTAATGGAAGTAATGGTGAATCTCCTTTGGATCGTTTAAATAGAGAGGAATTGGTAGCTTTGTGGCGTAGTTCAGAATCTGAGCTAAGAAGCCATTTGTTGAGGGCAATCCGTGCTAAAGAAGTTACTGATCCTCCCTGAAATAATGCTGTGCATGAGTTGTAATGAATTGTCTTGGTTGGTTGAAGAAAATTGAGGGTTTTTTTCCCCATTTTATGCCAACATTCCTTATAGGGAAGTGATATTCCCAAACAGGCATTGTCTACAGGAAGCAACCTGTCCACAGATGACTGAGGATGGGCAGCAATAAATGTTTTACTTCTGTTTAGGGAAGTGTTTTTTAAAGTGAAAATGTGTTTTGTACCAGAACCTGTGGAATCATGAGAAGTGAAAGCTTCACTAAACATTTTCTTGACTTTTACTGCTGTATTTGGTGCTATTTCTTTAAGGTAGACTGTCAAAACCTACAGTAATTCTATAAATAAAGAAAATAAACGATTTCCAGTAATGAAAATGTCATTTTAACTACATCCATTTATAAGTGCATGACATAAACTTAGAACATAATTGCTTTCACATCTCCTGTTTTCATAGGTTGATATCATAGGCTTTATAGAATTTAACACGATATCCTAAACATACTTCTGTAGTATTTTCACATGTATCATTTAAATACATCAAACATTTCCTTATTTGGCAGAGAGATAGTTTAAAATGAACTTGTACAAGTAACAAATAATGACACATTTATAGCAGTTTTAGAAACTCAATTATTATTACTATTATTATTATCATTATCATCATTATTGTTATGTAGCATAGTGACTCATAACACCCAATATACAGAAGTAGAGAAAGTTTAATTAACTTGTCCATAACAGGGCAGTTAAATTTATTGCATGTTGAAAACAGGATGTATATTGTATATATAATGGTAAAGCACATTCAACACCAGTACAGAAAAGTTATGTAAGACTGCCATAATAATTTTCTTATAACAAATGTAGTTCAGTGTAAGGTAAAAGTCAATATATGTGTGTAATAGACAGTGACATCTTCTATAGAACATGTAAGAATGTGGTACTAGGACACCAAAAATGATCTTGGCAAATTATTGGGTCTTCCATTTTTGTTGTTTTTGCAACATTTGTATTTCAAGTGTGTTTTATACAAAAGATAGACCTTTTTGTCAAACATATGAACATAATTTAACCTCCTGTATGAGTTTACTGTCCATATTGATGTAATATCAAATGCTTGTGAAGTAGAAGTCACCCTTAAACACACACACCCTATAATCACTGCTGTGTAATAGTTTTTTTTTATCTAGCACAGATTAAATTATTTAATCTGTTCCCATATAGTCAAAACAAACACGTATCTGTATATTAATATTGAGCAGTAATTTAGAGTTGTATAATGGAGATTCTGAGAAGAGCTGCTGAAGAAACTTGACTGTAGTCTTTCAGCAAACTGACTAGAAACAAGGTTATAGATTTACTTTAATATATACTCTCTCTCTATTTTTCCTAACCAGTGATGTTTTCAGAGTTTTACATTGGCAGTTTTCCGTATGTTAAGATTTAAAATAATTATAGAGAATTATTTTGACCTGATATTTTATCCTTTTTTCTTAATTTTTCCTGGTATGAAACATGGAAAGAAGGGAGTCAAAATAATTTTCCTCCAAATGAAATTTAAAACTGTTTCAGAAAAATACATTTAACTCCTAACTATTGACACTAACCTGCATCACATAACACATAACACATGGTATTACCTGTTCTCACTCCTATAAAGTTTAGTTTAAAAGTAACCCATACACTTATTTTTAAAAATCTATTATAGTCTTTTTTCTGGAATCACTGTTCCATTTCATTTTTTCTTATTAATTTCAATATCTGTTTTAAAATTAAATAGAACTAACATCAGAAGCAAAAGTAACGCACTTTAGACACATAGTGACATAATAACATAAGAAATGAAGCTAGAGAAATGCTGAAGAGCTACAAAAAAAAAAAAAAAAAAAAATTTTTTTTGCTACACACATTTTCCTTCATTACATTTTTTCATCAAAAGAGAGTAGCATAACTGGTCATGTGAGGTACAAATCACTTGATAAAGTTCCACCACTCATAATGGAAGTGATAAATGTGAATATACAACTCTTCCACTCCATGAACTTGAAAAACACAGTGATGCACAGAATAGAGTTTCTTTTTTTTAACAAACACCAAGACAATTATTGCTTGTACCCCTTGTGTGCAGTGTGACTAAAATAATTGTAACACTTATAAGGAGTTTTCTGGTACAAGAGTTTTAATAGTGAATGAATATTTTTAAAGTTAAAAAAATTACAGCAGAATTTGGTCGTTTTTTACATGTTACGTTGGTGGGTATCAAGTGGAGACTACATCACTCTTTACATAACAAAAATATTTACAAATGATTTCCATGTGGGTATGAACATTTTTATAATTGCTCTGCATAAATTCCATGTGTCTGCTATCATGTATTTAATTCATGTTTGCAAAATTTGAAGCTCTTTTCTTTCCATGGATCTCTTACAAACTTTTATTTTACAGTTATATTCAGGGACTGCACAAATTCTCGCAAAAAAATACATTCTTTTCAGTACTTCATGTCTGGTTTTTGTGTGAAAAAAAGACACATTTTTTACTTTAATGAAATTAGCAGATGACACAGAAACCAAAAGATTCTTCCAGATATTTGATCCAATACTTAAAATATTTCTCACTCACTGGGTGGCATTTGATTTGGTATGTTCAAGAAATTTTACCTTTGATTTCTAACACTATATATTGTTTAACAGATATACACACTTCTAATACCATACAGTCATTTTCTGACTTCACATACTGATATATTATCTTTGGTAATTTCAACATATTTCTCTCTGTAATTTAATATATGATTTAAGTGATTAAATTACAGAGCGATATAAAAAATGACCTAAAACATTCATGAGTTCTGTTTAATTCAACACTTCTGCAGCCAAGATCCCGGCCTTGAAGTTAGGAGTGCTCTGCCAAAAATTTTACTACAAGTTTAAGGCTATTTTGTAGTGTGTGCTGGTCCAGACTTGCTGCCACCCATGGGGATACATTTCCCATCTGTTTTAATCATTCAGTACTGGTTTAGCCAAACCAGTGCAAACAGGCTGCAGCATACGCTTGCTTGAAATTACCATCTTGCTATGTGATTAGTGCAAGCACAGCATTGTTTGTCAGGATATTTGTCTGTTGCCTTGTTGACTTGTAGTTTGTCTCCACAGAGATTAAATGAAACCCTAATTTACTTACTGTTGAACCACCAGATGGCAGCAATAAGTGGCAATGTCATAAAAATGCATCTCTGCACCATATTACCACACTGATTGTTATAGCAAGCTATCTACTCAGAAGGAGGCTGTGTATCATATTTCAGTGTTTGGTGTGTCTTGAGAGAACAAAATAAAAGTAAATTAACATCAAGTAATGAAGAGAAAAGCAGTGTTCCTAGGCCAATGATAGGTTAGGTTAATTTAATGTAGCCTGTCATTATATAATTATTTTCATCGTCGTCGTCGTCGTCATCATCGTCATAATCGTCTTCTTCTTCTTCTTCTTCTTCTTCTTCTTCTTCTCCTTCTTCTTCTTCTTCTTCTTCTTCTTCTTCATCATCATCATCATCATCATCATCATCACAATTGGCTGGAGAAACTCCATACCATTCTTTTGGAAATAAATAACCTTTAAATATGTTTGCATCTTGAAATATATATGCTTCCACCACTTCTTTCAATTTTTTTTAGTATGTTGAGACAGTAATACCACATACGCTAACTTAAAAATAATTGGCTTCAAAATTGTCAGTCTTAAAGTACTGGATGTTCATTCTTTGCTAAGCATCATTTTTGGTTTCCACCATGAACCAAGTATCATAATGGACATGAGGTACAGGAGAGCTTGAACTGTTGATGTCACTAATATATGTAATATCGAAAGTCATAGAAAGGAATATTAAAGCAATGAAATTGCTCATGTGATGCTGACATCTTATGTCACATGTATGGTTTAAAATTTTACTGATCTCAACTAATTATAAAGTTAGTAATGCTATATGCCAGAGTGCCATAAATAACTGTGATTTCCAGTGTAGAGGTGTAGGAAGGTAACATAAAAATAACACTATATTTCTTACAATTTCTCAGTAGATTACTACTTTCAAAAAAATATTTAACCCTTGTCTTTACTAAAGTATACAATTTTTCACACATTATACTTCTGCAGTTTCCACATTACATTTATGTACTTGTATAATTTAGTGTTAAGTCTTACAATGTCTCTGTTAAATTTAGGTACTGACAACATAGTCTTAGTTTGTGTTCTTCAAAGGGAGTGTTAGATTATCATAAACCATGGCAACTTAGAAAACAAAAACAAATTACAGGTCTGATGGCTGGGGTTCAAATTGAAGTAGGGGTGCTGATATTTCTCTTTTCAGAATATTTTAGTTCTATAGCCCCATGAACTTCCTATCCATTAAGTTTAAGGACCCTCATCCCCCTGGGAAAACAAGAGCATGAAACTGACCATTCATATGCAATTAGTAATATACAGGATGAAGAGGAGTGAATTGCAATGTGTCAATTATGCAGTTGTTACTGACTTCAGTGGTATCCAGTTATGTTATGCAGGAAAGCTGGATGAATAATCCACATGGTGAAAGTACAGTAATTTGTGGAGTTAATGTACAGGAAATAGGAATAAAGTTATAGATGTATGAGCCCTTTAGGAGCAAGGGTGTTAGGTCGTTTGCCTGGAAGGAAAATCTTAAACAGCCCTTGTTAGGTTACTTGATGCTGACTGAAAATGGAATACTATGGTGTAGTATACTGGCATTTGTGTTACTGGGGCTCTGAGTGACTGACTGACTGACAGAAGAGCAGACTGACTGACAGAGATACTGACTGGCTGATGAACTGATTTACCCCTTCACTCACTCACTCACTTACTGACCAGCTGACTGACATAATAGAATGACATGAGTGACTCAATGATGGACCTTCTTCCTTGATGTGTTGACACTCAAGTGATTGTAAAATTCTTGAACACCATACTACATTTATGAATATTCATCACTGGCCTAATCCTGAGTTCAGTCAATCAAGCCATCGCCTTTATATGATTTTTTGTCTTGTGATATGCTTTAATATTGTTCTCCCATCTATGCCCAAATCTCCACATGGTCTTGTTTGAGTTATCTAAGTGAAATATGTGCAACATTTTTTAATTTTACAATGTGTGCTGCATATTCTAATCATCTCATCCTCCTGAATTTAAGCACCCAAATGTTACATGAAGAGTGAATAAAATTTCTGTACAAAGACCAGCTGCCCTGACTGATGTTTTTGTGGTTTTTGTCAGTCCCTCCAGGCAAATTCTGGACAGTATCTCAAGTTAGGTCACGATCTCTTTCTTTCACATCCTTTTGAATTTGTTTTTCACTTATCAATTGATGCATTGTAGTATAAGCTACTGACAGTGTCTTTAAATAAAACATACATGCTGTATATAAATATACCTTCATCCTGTAGGGTCGCAGAATTTTAATGTCAATTGCAGAAGATTGGGCACACATACATTTAAATATAAGAAAGATTATAAGGGACTTGCTTTCGAAAGAATAATGTTGCCATATAGGCCCATAATGTTCTGTGACATTTGAAAGGTCAGAGATTCATTGCTTTTACAGCCATATAGAATTTCTCTAATTTGTGTCATATAGGCCCATAATGTTCTGTGACATTTGAAAGGTCAGAGATTTATTGCTTTTACAACCATAGGGAATTTCTCTAATTTGTTCCCTAAGTTCATTAGCTTCACAGTTATCAGTATTCAAATGGCTTGATGTATGACTGGTAAATGAGACTAAAATTATAATGTTCAGTTGATTCTGTATATACCAGAAGAATATTAATGTGGTTAATCAAACATAGTTTCACTTCTAGCACCACTGCATAATATAACCTCTGTTAAGCAAACTTAAAATTTCTACTGCCATCTTTGAAGGATATTCCTTATTACTGAACTGCAGTCATATGGAAAAACACATTGTCAAGTGTGACCATATAAAGTAAGGTTATGAAAAGAGAGTATATATATATGCAAGTTGGTCAATTATGCTGCAATAAAATCGCAAATTAATTGTATTTTCATTACAATCATGTAGATATAGACAACTGAGCAAAAGTAGTTAAACAATTGAAGTTTTAATCTTAATTTTTTCTTTAATAAATTAATTACTGATTGTATGATAATGGTAAATGGTATTGTCTTATTCCATCACATATTTTACCAGTTATTTCAGTAAGTATTGGTCATAGAATGAATGCTGCAAATGTAAAACACTGGTCTGTTCTTAATTAATACCATTTGTGAACATAACTATTCTATCTCGGAGTGTCTCTTGGTTTATTATGATCTTAGTCTACAATGTTTTGCAGAAATTACTAAAGTTGTGTGAGTCATCAGTGATGTAGGTCAGATTTCTAACTAGGAATACAATCTAACTTTAGAATTTATTTCAACTTTGAATGAGACTACCATTTTGACTTTAACCAAAGTCACAGCTTGTTAAAACCACCATGTTTTGGAATTTGGTTTTGTTTGGTTCTTCGGAAGAAAAGGGTATGAAGGCAAACCTACTCTTTGGGGTTTTTAAATATGACTTCTCTCAAATTATGCTCCATAACTTACAAGACTCTCAGTCATCTATGATGTGTGAGTAGCCCTGCCTATAAAGGTAACAGAGTAGGTTTTATTTTGTATCTTGTTCACTGTGATATGGAAATAAGTCTATATGTCAAATTCAGTGGTTACAGTTAACTTGAGAAATGACCAAAATAATGGTCTTAAACACTGTGTTATCAGCAAAAAGGTTTAAACTTGGTGTATTTGAACCCTTTTGCCAAGCTGTGCCTCTTTGGAAGCTAGTCACTGTATTACAGTGGAAACACTGCCACAGCCTTGTCTTACAACTGGCTTGCTGAAGTCAGGAGAATGGTATCGAAAATATAGTACATCAGTCATCAAATGTATCACATTGAGAATGTTTTAGAATAAATTTGCAATGGAATGTTATAGTACAATTTGAGTCGTTTAAAATTACCAGTACAGTTGGCATGGGTAACTAGTAGATGAATAGTCTAAAATGTTTGTAGACTGATGTTCAGTAGTTCAAGACCAGTAAGCATATTTCTTTTATGTGTCTGTGTTCATTGGCATAGCAAGGTTTTTCGGCACTGGGGCAAGACATCAATATGGTCGCCCATAACAGAAATTATGAACTTAAAAACACAATTTTTAGTTGAATATCTCGTTTTTTTTTTTGGCTCAATAATATGACATTCATTGAGCACATAAAGTTGAAGATTTCATTTAAAATATTCATTTTATCGCTCATTCTTCTGACTTTTGAACACATCTGCCTGTGTCAGCGGCACCATTAGCTCCCATATAGTTATGCCCCATCTGTTTTTACTGCGTGTCTTCACTATGGCAATCTTTTTACACATTATTTCTGGGTATTTTCACAGGAAAAGGATTTGTTCTATGTTATAAATGTATTATTTTGCTGTATGTGTCTTGTATTTGTCTTAAATTAGTTGTACATCACCGTATGGCCTCATGAGTGATATAACATCTTAAGAAAGAGAGTGACATAAATAAAGATACTGTTTTTCTGGGATGTGACCCAAGTCAGCAGATTCATCCTAAATGCTGGTAAACATAAGTATACACGGCGTCACAACAGAGAAGACAGCAATATGTATAGTTACTACCATAAGAACTTCAAGCCATACATGGCATAAATGAAATGGCAACTATGTAATGCATGTTGTATGATTGGCAGTAGTAAAGGAATTTACATTTACACTAATGGAAGAACACAACATATCCTTGACATTGTGAATATTAAAATGTTACGAAAATATCCGATACCTCAGTAAGGTGAAGTCTATCATAGACATATATTTCATCTCACAATGTTTATCCTAAATTACAGTGCAACTAAGCTTAAGCTTACAGTGTCTTAGCCTTCCTGAGAAGTTTTCAGTGATGAAAGTATCTGTTGTGTTCTCCTTTTATTGCCATACCTGTGTATATATATATATATATATATATTTATATTTATATTTATATGCTATGTCTGTACATATGTTATGCATTTCATGGATCCACAATATAGTTAAATTGGCAATAGGATGCAGAAAAAATCATACAAAGTTGCAGGCTTCCGTGTTTACAGATCTTATTGCAAGGTAAACTGAGAGTGAAGATTGCTATGTGGGTTATGTGCCTGTATTTTTTTTAACGAAACTGTTACTCTGGACATATTTTCTGGTTGAATAGTTGAAGTGTGTAGTTACGTTGGTTTTCCACACTTTTTTAAGAGAATTTATGAAACTGCAAGAACTTGCCAGCATCAGGAGGGCCCAGATAAAGTGTGCCTGGAGAAAGGGAATGAAGTAGGTATGATAAGGAAACTTATCTATAAGTAATACAATTTTATATAACACTTGTTTGTTCTGCATTCTAGACATTTTGATGCCCAGTCAAGTGGAACAGAAAATCAAGCACAGAATATTCATAAAATATTATTATAGAAACCTTAAGAGAACTTGTCAACTTGCCTCAATTGCTTTAGCCACTTTACTGTATGGATAGAATGAAGGAAATGCTTGGGGTAGTTTATTTCCCCTCATTTAACATCCCATTTTCAACTGCATTGTTTATGTTGCATAGAGTGTTATGACAGTATTGAGTGATAGACAGGGAAAGAAGTGGAAAGAGGTGGTTATGGTCCATCTAAGGATTATCCAAGCATTTACCTGGAGTAACTGAAAAAAACGCAAATACTACCAGGATATCCAGTTCTCAGGACTTCTAGAAAATGAGGTACCATTCAGGCATAATGTTTGGTGTTATGAGGCTGATATGACATCTTGTATGACTGTTCACTTCTCCCTGACCCAGAAGAAGTAAAACTTGCACATGTAAGTGACATTATGGAAACATTTTTAAATACTAAGCTTCTTCTGTTCAGGACAAGCAGTCTATCCTCAATGATTTAATGTTGCTCAGATTTGATAGTACCTTGAATTTCAAAATTTAAAAAGTCTTCACTTAAATATGTACTAAATAATGAGAGATTTACACCAAATTACCAGGAAAATAACTGGATATAAAATAATTTCAGAATTTAATATATTTTGGTTTGTGTGAAAAAAGAAGTTATTAGAACAGAGATTTTGCATTCCATTTAACCTCCATTAGTGACAACTTTGTGTGTATGTATGTATGTATAATTTGGAAATTGCCACAAAAAAGATGAAGGTATTCAGTTTCGTTGGGACAGATCACTTAAGAACAAAAATTATTATAAACAGTGAAACACTAGAACAAGTTAGCCAATTTACTTATTTAGGTTGCAGTATATCTGACCAATTTTCCAATGATGTAGAGTCCAAATTGGCAAAATTTTTACAATTAATAGGTACTATTAAGAGAACTATTTTTAGGAAAGTGAGAACAGAAACTATTTTTAAAATATACAACACTTTAGTTTTACCTACATTTTTATATCGGTCAGAAAATTGGACACTAACAGCCCCACAAGACGAAGAATTGAAGCGGCAGAAATGAAGTTATTGAGACCTCTGGCTGGCTACACCCTTTATGACCACAAGACAAGTGACTACATACACCACGAACTATAGATTACAGGCATACTAGACAAGCTAGATGAATACAGATGGAACTGGTGTCAACACTTGCAAAGAATGCCACAATACCGAATCCTTTTGAAATCATACTACTACAGACCACAAGGAAGGAGAACAATTGGAAGACTGAAGAAATGTTAGAGAGGGCAGTTGTACCTTTGGAGATGGAATGGATCAAAGGGTACAATCCTTGATGTTTATGATGATGATGATGATATATATATGTATGGGATCTTCAAAAAGATCAGTATAGTTGAGAATTTTTTAATTGTCAAGGTGTTTGTAGAAACTTGTGGTTTCCTAATTTGCATATGTCTTTTTCTGACATTGTAATTGCATGTTCATTGCAGCTGATGCTTGTGTCTGATTTATTTCATAATTAACCAATACTAGATGATTCTCAAGGTGAAACTGTTTAATGCAGAGGTACTGTCAGGTTTTAGGAGGCCATTGAATAAAACAGTCAGGAGTTTTAGCATGTTTTATTACTTAGCAAAAACTTCTACCCTTTGTGCAATAAAATCGCTGAAACAGCAACCTGACAGACTACCTTTTTCTACATATGCTCACTTGCATTTATATTCTACATTATCTTGCTTCAATTTTATTTATTTTATTCCGACTAAATAACATAGGCCCAGATTATTTAGGGAACTTCAGCAATAGAATAGTAATTATGTATTATATTTTGCTTCCTTTGGCATTTTACTTTTGTGCATAATGGACTATATTTCCACTGCAGGCTCCAAATATATTTATATTTTAGTGTTATCTCTTGAATTATATCATAATCTGATCATAATAGTGTTGTATCTAAGGAGAGAATAATGTTAGTTATTTCAGCTTCTTGACTTCAATTAGACTCAAGTGCTTATTGAAATTATCAAACAAAAATTTAAAACCATGTGCATGATAGAGGGCCCTTGAGAAGTTGAAATTGGCTTAGCTGTTAAAGACTTTGTCCACATTGCATGGAATGCAAAGCTTCTTTACCATATTTTATGTAGAGGAAATATTAATAGTGAGATTTATTTGATAGTTACACCAATATTATCCAGTAGCCAGAACCTGTTGTGTGATAATGTACAGCACAGAAAGGTAAGGTTTGTACAAAAACAATGTTTCTCAGTTGGTGTTCTACATAACCCCAAGATCCACAAACTGATAATAAGGGTTCCACATGAAAATTCCATTACAATACAAAAAACAAGTAAGTTAAAGATTATTATTCAAGCTTCACTTAAAGTGATTTTAATTTCTGTTTATCATGTTTTATGGAACTCCATATTACTTTCTGAGGTTCACTTTTTGTATTCATGGAAAGTAATTTTTAATTTCTGAATACATGTATTTAAATAATACACTGATTTCTGATGCCCATTAAAATTTGTTTATTATTATCCTTACTTATTTGTGGTCTCATTAACTTTACATTGAAGAAATTTATTCGGTGTTATGCAAAATATTTTCAAGCACAGGATGTTTCTATCACCAGTGTGAAACACTGTATTAAATTTTGACAGTACGCAACCTACTTCTGACACCTAGGATGGTACTGTGGGAGGTGGTGATTTAATTTTAACGTCCTGTACCTTATTCCAAAATGTTGTTCATAGAGGGCAAATGCTTGGACATTAAAAATTCATATCCTACTTGGAGAAGCATACTTTATGGCTTGGCAATGGTATTTAAATGCTCTAAGGAGTAATACTATCAGGAAATGTCACTGATTGGAAGTTTATGTAGCTCTTTGGCTTCTCACTGTGTTAAAGAATAAAACATATTAAACCACATGTGTTGAACTCCTTGTCTCTGGAGGATTTTATGTGTGTGTGTGTGTGTGTGTGTGTGAAAACCAACGTTCAAATAACAGATGGGTATGTAATACACATAAGTGATGAAAGAAGACTCATGTACCTACATAGCACACAGAAATGTACATATATGTATGTATGTATATATATGAAAGCCTTAATTATTAATGAAAAGATACCAAGGAATATTTATGCAATTATAAACATATGACGGCAGAGACTGCTGCTTCAGTGTTGTCATAGTATTTTATTGATAAGGCAGACAGTGTTTGATGAAAATATGCGTGATGAAGATCAGATGTTATGAATGAAATTTTATGCAATGGTGGCAAATCCAGATTCTTCGAAAGTAAATTTTATGTTGAAAGAACAGGCCATGAAGGCCCACAGGGGGAGTAGAAGAATAGCTCTACTCCTTCTGTAACCTCAACACTAGGTGGGGGTGGGTGGTCAATGCCATGCTCTATGACAGTAAAGAAATAAAGTATAAATTTTTTTGTAACTTATTGCCTGATATACAAGAGTCACACTCATTGGGATGAAACTCATATCTGAATATTCTGTTATATGAAGTTCAGTGATAATGGTGATTTAATTCTATTAATTTGATAGTATGATATTTAAGCTCTCAGGTTCATCCATTGCATATTAACTATGTAGAGGATTTCAATCACATGAGAATATGTAGATGAAGGATAATAAGAAAGAGTCCTGTATCTACCAAAAATTAAGTCACTGAATTTTATTTAAATCTTGTCAAGCCAGAGACAATGGGGAGAGATTCGGTTGTTGTCATTTGAGTATGATGTTAATCTGTGTCAGCAGACTAGAGTATAAGAACACTATGTGAGAGAAGATGAAATGCAGGCTAGGTACTGAAATTGCTTAGATTCTGATTCTTAAGACTTCTGTTGAATTTTAAACACAAAATTATTATAATCAGAGTGGTTGAACTGTTCCAGTTCTCACTTCCACAAACACAAAAACCTCAAGCCTACCTCATTACTACAATCCTGACAAGACATGGTAAATGAACCCCTATGTGTAGTTAATATTAAAGGATTTAACAATTGTCACTAAGTCCTGTTATCACCTGATTTTGAACCAGTTAAATCCAGTGCATATTAAGGTATCTGTTTCCTTTAGGTTCATATTAATAATGTCTTACTCTATAACTGTCTGTGACTCATAGCCACTTTCCAGTTCACAGACATTTAAACATAAGGTTGTTATTTCTGCTCTTGTTTGAAGGATTTGTATAATTTAAAATTAAGTGTCATGTCCATAAAACATTCTATTGAATTTTCCACAATGATTGTTTTACCAAACACAGACATATAATATACTGCAAGAGAGTCTTGCATTAAATTTCCCACATTCTTAGTTGTTTTCTTATTTGTTAAGGTGAATATTGAAATGGATGTGTAGGAAAATTTGTTGAGCTTTTTGTACAAAATGGAGTCATAGATGTCCACAAGAACATTATTAAATTCACACTATGAAATGATTCTTAAATTCACACTATTAAATGTAATGATGTTACTTTCAATACATTGTTTTACAGATTTTAGATTTTCAACAATTGTGCATATGTTGCAAATGCAAAGTCAGAGGCTTAGTTTGTCAGTGAGGTGGATGCACTACACTTCATTTCTTTGTTAAGTGCTACTGCAAAAACACAAAGCGGTTTTTGGTTTAGAATTTTTATTCCTTCAGAGAAAGTATAATGGTCACTCTGCATGTTTCTTTCTCTTATTGTACACAGTGAATCCATGGGATGAATATAAATTCCGTGGCATTGCACTGAATCATAGTTGGTGTCCAAGAACCAAATTTCTAGCAGACTGATATCTGTCTGCCTCAAAAATACTGGCATTGAACTACAACTGCTTTTCCAGAACACAAATCTTAAAATCTGCCGGAAGTGTTTTGATATGAGGGAAAAGAAGCATAATGAAAACAGCCTTTTTTTTTTTTGTTTTGAATGGAAGTGATTTTTCAGAAATTATTTCATACATCCTTTTCTATTGTAAATTATTTGCTTTAAGTTTGTTATTCATGCCTAACATCCATGTCAATGAAAACGTGACTACAGTGTCACTTATTTCATATATTTGAGATCTGGTATATTGTGTTTGCAAAGATTCACATTTCATGGTGCGTCAATTTCCTCATATATCCAAACAGAATCAACCTATAATTGTGAAATTTGAATACTTTTTTTTTTGCCATATGGAACAGATTCGCTACAAAGAGCAGACAGTAGATGCAAATGTATTTCGAAAACATAACAAACACAAATATTTTAGGCTGAATTATATTGTGGATTTTCTCTTGATTTTTGAACTGCCAATACCATTTCACTCTCACTGTTTTGAAAACACTGTGCACTGACTACATCCTGTGATTTCTTGCAAGCCAACAGATATCTCCAGTGACAAAGATTCTGTTTACTGGATTGATAATTCTTATACTCTATGTGAGATATGAAGTTGTCGTAGTGGTGAATGTTAAGTGTTTGATATTCTGAGATGTCATGCCATGTATTCTGTAGATATTTACCAATGTTTCAGATGATCCTAGAGTGAACTACTTCTTTCCTGAAGTTGTAGGCCTCTGACTGCTCTGAAACATTGGAAAACATCTATAAAAGTACATGCATCTTATCCCAAAAGACTGCAGTCTTGTACACTATGATTTCAACTCTGCATCTTTCATAAAACTGATCAATGTTATTGGGCACATCCAAAAACTCACACTTCAGTTATTCCTGCAGGTAGGCTAGACATATGAGATTATGCAGTATAACTGTATATAATACCAAAAATTAGTGTATATTGAAATGACCTTGCATTCTAACCTTTTATATGTGTACCCATATGGTAAAGAACTGGAACAAGATTTATGCAAGAGTGGGTATTTGTATTAAGTATTTTCAGTGTTTCACATTTTGTAACCTGAGATCATTTTAAAACATTACAGAGATTTGTTGTGAAAAGAAGATTAAACAATTAACCAAAAAGTGACTGTGTTGCATAATATTCCTTTGGAAAATTAAAATAAGCCATTCAAAGAACTGTTTTGGCTGTTCTGTGATTGACTGAATTCAGTTTGAATGAAATATGCAATGTTTTGGGGAAAGTGATAATTAATTGCTTTATGTCACTTATACATGGTCTATTTTGAATCAAATTCACCTTATGGTAGCATAAGAGAAGTAGAAGTAATAAAATAGCATACTTTTTATCCTTATCTATTCTTAAATAATATTAATCTTTTATTAGAGAAAAAGTCTTCATCCATCCATCCATCCATCCATTCATCCATCATTCCATCCTCTCAATTCATTCATTCATTCATTCATTCATTCATCATCAGCATTATCATTATCATCATCACTTGACATCTGTTTTCCCATAGTAGATATTTATTCTCATCATATATAACGCAAATGGGATACAGTTTATGTGTGTATGTAAAGAGACAAGCTTCTAACAAGATACAAAATTGCTGATGTCGGTAGGTTCTGGTAAGAAAAGTTGTGTCTTTTCATGGTTCTGTTTTAGTGCAACGTGCTTCATGTAGTATGTAAGAAGGTGTGAGTGCCCTTGAACCTTAGCGCAACCACGATTTAGTGAGGGAATGTAACTCCGGATAGCAATGTAATTCAGTAATTTAAAAATTAATAGTTTGTAAACAGTATGTCATTTTATGTAAACATCTATGGTGCTAAACTATTGCATTTATGCATGTAGTACTCAACTTATTTTAGTGTCTTTTCTCTAGTAGTTCCATCATGAATTATCAGTAAATTATTTTCTGCCAAACATTGTACATTTATGTATCATTAAATGATACTGGTACTTTTTAATGAGACTTCCTGGGAATGGGTTGAAAGAATTGTTATTTATCTTATATCTCTGCTTGAAAATATGATTAGCATTGTGTGATACATTTACAGTACTACTTTCACCAGTTCTTCAATTAATCAAATAAAAATGTGTGGTAGGTAAGTTGGTGTCAGAAATCCTGAGAAGGGTGGTATTAACATTACATAGGTTGCAGGACACAATTCGCCCATTTTTGAGGTGCAAGTGCTCTGTGTTGCAGTGTAAATAAACAAAATTGTAATTTTCTTTATGGTTGTATCATTATTAATATTGTGGTGTTGTTCATGGAAAAATTATTCTAATTATTTTTAACTACAGTTTAAGTTATGAAAATTATTATTATAATAATTATGATTGTGATGATAATGAAACTAGGAAAAATATTATTTAAGCCATAGTAAAGGTAAGTTTGGTTTTTGAATGCTGTACATCAGTTGGTTACACTGATTATGCTTAACTAGGTAAGGTGGCTTCTTCTCAGGGGCAAATAAATGATCAATTAATATCACACAGTATATATGTTCGGAACTATGTATATGAACAAAATATTGCAGTGCTGTAGATGTGAAGTGTTAGTTGATACTGTGTATCAATCAGTATGATGATGCAGAATTATGGTCATAGCAGTTATTTTGTCCAACATATGTGAAAATATAACAGAATGCTAGCAGCATGACTTTAAAATGTACACTCTAAAAGTTGTTACTAAACCACCCAGTTTTACATTGCCAGTGGACATCATGTTGTGTTTTGTGTACTGGTAAATGCTGTTCTTTACGTTACTGACTTCAGTAACACAAATGAATCACCAATTAAATTCAATTAACTGCTTTTTAAAAATACGAATCATTTCTCATACTGTACAAGAAATTATAAGCCACTGAGTGGAACTAACACAAAATGATATTGCCTTATGACAATATATAATGTTGCTAACAGGACGACTGGTTGAGGCCTTCACTCATGTGGGCATGTTGCGGAGCACAGGTTGGTAGCTGGTTACCGACATATGGAGACAGCCTATTGTCCCCATTTGACCCTTGAAGGTGGGACCAATAGGTTGTGCCCAAAGTAAATAGCTATCAGCCTATGCTACATGACATCACAGAAGAGCGAAGGCTGCAACTACATTGTGGCAGAAGGGAGAAATGTCGCACAAGATGACTGTTTTTCTAGTAAATTCAGGATCATTTCAGTGACAATTCTGACGTTTCATGCATGATAAGTTAGTGATTTCCTGCCTCCACTCTGAAGTTTAGAGTATGATTTTGTGTGCTGTATCTGTCTGTTAAAATAACGGATTAAAACTGTAATTTTCTAATGACAGTTAACACACCTTGCTGTAATTTTATAATTAATGAATGTACTGTAGACTTTCTAACGAAGCAATCTAAAGACACTTCTCAAAATTAAAATTATTTTAACAATTCTTTCAAGCCCATTTAATTGTAAAATACAACTACTTATTCTAAATATCCATAATTGTGAATGTAAAACTTCGGTTAAAATAAAAGAAACAAATAGTAACATGAGATATCTTGAACTTCAGAAATATTAGAAATATTTTCTAAGAGAGTACAATGTAGAACAAAGCAATACTTAGGGGACTGTAATTTGTTGTTAAATGTGATAGTTAAAACTTGTATATTTGCATTAATATTCACTATAATTAAAAGGGAAAATACCATTTTGAATTACTGAGAAGCCATTACATAGAATTAAAAGGGCAAATATTGTGCATTACGGAGAAGCACTTACATTTCATGCAAAATACAATGTTCAATTTCATATCAAACATTACTACACTAAATTTTGTTTTACAAATTTTTTATACATATTGGCTTATTTTCTCGTATTGTGTAATATGAATTATGATATATATTTCAATTTAAGGACTAATCGGTCAAAGCCTTTTGTAAACATCAGAACAGTACTATTACAGCAATCTCTTTATTTACATAAATTTCATTAAAACTTAAATTATTCAACAATTTTTTCAGGGCTGTATTATAACATATTCACATACTTGCAACATGGGAAGTAACTATTAAAATAAAACTAACATTTACATAATAATTTTCTCTATTCACAGGATTCATACCTCTTTAATAACATAGCACAGATATATTGTGTACGGAATCTTCAATTCATATGTCTTGATTTTTTTTTCCATTTGCCTATGAGTCATTTAAACTTGCTGTGAGGACTGCAACAAATTCAACATGTTCTTGCAAGTAGCATGTCATGCAATGGAAAATTATTAATATTAATTCTTCTCAGTGTAAAATCCATGTAATATAGTTATAGCTTGCATGGGCACTCTAAGTACGGGAAGTGGAGTGAACACATCCCAACTGTATACTGTACATTCCTGCAATACAGAATTGTCCCTCCAAATTGAGAATATATTTCTGTTAACTTTATGTGGATTGAAGCTTGATAACATTCTGTAAACATGTAAGGTTGAAACATATTCCTTTTTATTTAAAGACCCATTTTGTACCACATAGTGAACACTATCTGAGTTACAACAACCAGTCAGTTAACTTTGTTTAAGGAAAAAGTCGCTGTTTGTTCTGAAAAACATACAAAACACATAAATACACTCTGTGGGCAGAATGTATAATTTATTACTGTTAAATCTGGTGGTACTAAAAGTAACAATTGAATGAATGTTTATTGACAAATTCTCTGAATAAAATTCATTGTAGACCCTAGAACAAGGTATCAGCACTCTTCGTCCTATTGAACCCATTTCAAGAAATGGTCTGCAAACGGCCTTCAGATAATGCATTTATTATTTTATGTGTTAAGTAAAAGTGATTAAAATAGTGCTTTATGGGTAGTAGTAATACCATGCACATGAAGACACACACATGCACATACAAACGTACATACAAAAGCTCACAATGTAAATAAAATCTCAGACTGTTGTTTCTGTTCTAACTGACTGTTGCATGATGTGCTTTAAATTATTTTATCTAGGTTAACTCAAGGCTCGAAAAACTGTTGACAATAATAGCAAATTTTGTTTGGTGTAATATGTATTCCAATCACACACAAGGCTTTTGTCCTATCAAAGGGTGGTGTCAGAAGAGTGAAATTAAGTACTGTGAAACAAACACCAGAAAAATCACACAAAACATAATTTCAGCACAAATTATTTCAGAAAGAACTAAATATTCGATAGTAATGAAGAGAGATATCATATACAGTTTGTATTCTGCATCTGTGTACACAGGTGTGAAATTGGATTCAGAAATACAGAATGGTTATAGTTTCCTCATACTTTATGTTGCAATTTCTGAGATTGCATTAGAGCAGAACTAAATTTTAACTTTACTTTTTTGTATACATTTTTCACACAGTTGTTCTGAAATACTAACACGTGCTATATGTAATTACGAGCACTGTTTTTTTTTTATTTAAGAGTAACACAGTCTTAGTAATGTCATGTAATCTTCTGATATAACAGTGGTGAAAATTGTTCCATTATTCAGGTCAGTAACACGTTCTGTTACCCATAACACTGTACTAGTGGTATCATATTTTAATTTTCAGCATCTTTAGTGGATTGTTTTATGAATATTTGTAAATATGTAATTAATGTTTCATATTCCTTTTTTTCCCCTGTAATCTAGTGTAAATACGATTTCTTTAATTAAAATGGTTTTAAATAAGAAATATCTGAATGTAAACACAAATTTAATTCTTATTGTAACTTCTAAATATTATGATTTATAAACAACACATTGGCTCTTACAAATTAGCCCTTACTGTATCTCACATAGCTTTCTGTTTCCATTCACAATAATTTTCCTGTTCATGATGCATGCTGGTTGCTTGTCATTGTTGATGATTTCTACAGGTGCATGAGACTTACCTCTCCAGTAAAAAAATTATATTTGTAACATGGCTGTTTCTCTGAATATGATGGTATGAGAAATTAATGATTGCTTGTTTATTATAGGAAGAACGTGTGAGTGCTAAGCTCTGTGTATAATAGAGAATATAGGGGATTTTTTCTTTGCACAGTGTTACTTTGTCAACTTAAACAGACAGATTATGTGCACATAGATATTTTCAGTAGCAGTTAAAAAAAATCAAAATAGTATAAGTAGTCTTAGTGATTATCTCTGATGCATCTAGTGTATTACTATATATCATTGGAGAACAAATGACAAAATACTACTACCAAGTGATAGTCACAGTGTTTATGCTATTGTTCACAAAATGTCTTCAGCTGAAAGTTTGTGACTTGCCAGTGCACTGAAGCTAGTAACAGGTGACTGAGATCTATTTTGGTACTGCAAATTAGGGATTCAATGCCTATATGAAAGTCCCATTCACTAGGCTACTTTGTAACTCAGTAGCTGCAATAATGTTACACTGTTGCTCTAAATTATTGGTATATACATTCCAATAATTTTATTTTAATTCCTAACAAGTTTAAAAACGTAATACCAAAATTAGGACAACAATATTCTACATCTAGACTAATAATGCAGGTGAGATTTGAGGTTCTTGCAGCAGTAAGTGTAAGAATATGGCTTCCTGGGATGTTTTACCGTGTGTTTTTGTATATAGGTACCAACATTTTGGAGGAACCTGCTACTTATAACTTCAGGGTAGACAAATGCGTTACTCACTACCCTGAAGATGGAGGCAGCAGGTTTTATCCTAAACGGTGATACATGACATCATAGCCCAGGAAACTGTACTCTTCATGTGCATGCAAGCTTGTCAGTTATTTACTAACTCTACATAAATTAGTACATAAGGTACTAGTAAAGTATGGTTTCAGTAATGCCTGCATCAGTATTTACAGTATTTAGTACAAAAATATCAATTACAGGCATAGAATTACTGAATAAATTGTATAATATTGTACATCTCTTTTCTCCGGTTTATTCTCTGTTCAGAGGACCATGTGCAGAAAATGCATATTAGATCTGTTACTCTGATGGGGGTACTGTAGTTTGTATGATTATCCCTGTAACATCATGGGCAAGGTAAGCCATATCAAGATGTGGCCACCTATTAATTCAGCAACACAAAGAACTCAACATTGAAGTATATCACACCTATATTTTTCAAATTGATTTGTTTCTAAAATTAAGCAGTATTTTGATTCTCACAAAAACAAATTTGGCAGTTTCATTGTGACAAATTATTTTTTGTAGTAAGATACGTCTGTGCCCTGTTGTATCATTTATGTGTTTCTTTTTGTCAGCATGTAATATACACTAGACCTTACTTAAGACTCCTTATGTTATGATGAGTCAGTATTATTTTTACTGTACGATATTCTTTTTATTATGCTGAGACTCCTTACTACTAGATATAAAAGTGACCAGATAGTGTATGGTATGATACTAAATAATGTTAATAAATGCTGTACGAAGTAGAGATAGCTGTGTGCATTGTCCCTCAGCTAGAAAAAATATTTAGTCCTAATGTTGTTAGTAATTGCCAGTACACATCGGTATAGGTATACCTGACCACAAAAACCATTCCCTAAAAAAATGAATATTAAAATTGTGGCTTCATGTAGTCTGAGTTACTGAAGGAGTTGTTAAATAAACTGCAAGGAAACCAAAACCTTGTAGTGAACAGCAAACATTCCTCCAGTAATTCAATCTTAAATGAAACATTCTCATTAAGTGTGATTTGTGTAACGGAATAGCAGATTTATTTTTAATTACTCTTTAAACTACCTGGTGTTGGGTAGTGATCTTATTAGACATGTTCAAGAAATTCAGGAACCCTATAATGTTTCTTCCCTTTTTGTGACTTTGAGATCCATTTCTTGACATTGTTCCTGCAAAGTGTATGTTCTCATAACATGTGGATATTTTACACAATATGTTACTTCACTCCAGGAGAATTTGTAACTCTTTATTGATATATAATGCAAGTATGTAGAACAAACCACGAATTTTGCAAAGTAATTTAATTGCTTTGTTGTTTTCGTATAAACTCATTCAATTACATCGAATGTGATCTCTCTATTTTGTCCATTTTACAGAACATAATACATTTTAATTTTTCAATTTAAAAATGCCATTAAATATTAGAACTGTCTAATACTGCATTTACTCTTTCATCATTTCATGGTTTCAGTTTCAACAGTTTACAAAGTTTGAATAATTGTGTCATATAACACTTAACATACTTTTAAGAAAGGAAATAGAATTAAAGAACAATGAAGTCAATAATGGAATAATTTCACACAAGCTGTATTTACTCGTACACAAAACTGCATCATATCTGTGCAGCAAAGATTAGGTGTGCATAAAATGTGAAATATCTTATATTTAACAATAAATTATAGTTCTGGAGACTGTTGTTTCTTGCGTGTTAAAGTGTGTCTGACAATTGCTGACAACTTCAGTTTTAAGAATTTAGGACTTTCCAATTTGTCTGTCTTTATTGTTGACTTTACAGGATATTGCTAATGTACTATGTTACATGTTCCTGTTCAAAAGAATAATTGTATATAGTGTACATAGAAGTTTTAGAAATGCAGATTTGTAACTTATTGATTGTTGATTCTAAAAACTTTTAAGAATATAATGAATATAAGATAATGAGAGTTATAATAATGTGTTCACTTATTTGCAGTTTATAAAATAGCACCAAATAATTCCTATGCATGAAGTGATTTCTGACCTTGTAAATATTCTTGACAACCTTAGAGCTTTGTCACTAATGCAGTGTGTCTAAGATTGATGGAAAATAGTATTTCTTAACACCTAATCATATTGCCTAACTAATTGTCCACGTACTCATATTTCTGAAATTGGACAAGTTCTTTGTCTTTATGAAATTGGGATAAATTTGATATTAGGAGACTGTAGAGCACTACAGTGATGAACATTAAGAAGAAAGGCTGCTTGTTGGTGACACTATGTTGATTAGCAAGTAGGTACCACTGTTTTCAAACAAGCTGCCCACATATTCAGGGTGCAAAGTACAGGTAGCATATTCATCTGAAACATTTGTATCTATCTACCACATTGCATTGTATCGCACCTCAAAAGACAGTTTATTTAATACATTTGCTATGTTGTGAGATTTGAAGACCGTACAGTGTTAGTTGTTGAGGGTTCCACTACTCTGGGATGTAACACTGCAGTGGGGTTCACAGTTTGCAACATTTCAGAAGAACTTACACTGCTTTGAAATGTGAAGAACTGTTAGCTGGCTTTATCTTCAAAGGTTGAGACGTCCTACAAGAAAATTTTTAAGAGCTCTCAATCCTTAAATATAAAGGTAGTATATTCCTTCATAACATTAGAATATTTTAACCCCACTGCAGTGTATAATATTCTTGAAGACCACAATCTTTACTTGCTAAGATGCTGGGTGGTCTAAATTTAAGTTCAATATGCATAAAGAAAGTTGCGACACATAGACATAATGTTAAAAATTCTTGTCTTCCACTTTACATTAACTCACAAATTCTAAGATTCATTTTCTTAAAGATTATTTATTCTAAGTTCTTTGTGCAAGCTATTATTAATTATTTTTAATACGCATCTCTTCAGGTGATCAACTGTGGGCTTTCTAGGAAGTCATGGAAGACTGATATATATATATATATATATACAACTTCATTTGAGTTTTACTTATTTTCAAAACAGATCTCATGTGTGCCAATTGCATTTACCAAAGAAGATTTGATAGTGCTGTCAGAACATAATATTGATATTATGCAACCTAATGTTCTCATGGATTGAATGGTAAGGTTGCTATCTTCTGGGATGTTATGCATTGTAATTTGAAACATAGTTACCACACTTTTCATGGAATGACATCTCAAAATAAAACAAGACCAAGGAGATGTACATCTCTGGCGAGTGTGTTTGTGTTTATGTTACGTATTCTGTATCTCTGTTTATAACAACAGAGGGAACTGGCTGAAAAAGTAATACTTCTAACTTATATTCTGGAGGTGTCCAGGTAGAATCTTGATCATGACACCTAGTGTTGTGACTCTAGTTTGTGACTTTTCCAATTTTCTTCAGGCAAATGCCAAGGAAGGACTTCAGATTAGGTCGCAGTTGCTTCCTACTCTCTTGCTAGTGCATTATCCACCAGTCTTACCACATTACATTATAGTCTGTACAAGTGATTATTCTATGCTAGTTGTTATTTGTGATGAATCATAAAAATCCTTCTTAGTATGGAATTCAAAAGGTAACATTTTTAATATCTTGAGTCTCAAATAAAACCTTTAGTTTTCTGATATGTGCCAGCATAACTCAGTCAGTAAATTTACTACCTATGGGCTAGGCAACTTGGGTTGTGTTTTGTTTGGTCCACCATGTACAGTTCTGAAATAGATGGCAATCCAGTCATTTGATAATGTGTACCCAACAATTAAGTAAATTGGTGCACTTATGACCAATCTCCTCCATTCTTTGACAAGGTACAGAAAAGGGATAGTCACGTTTATCTGAGAGCCTGTGATATCTATTTTGAAGTGATATCAGTCCAGAGAGCCTCACTAAAAATATCTGAAGTCAAAAACTTGTTCACTGTCATGGGCAGTAAGAGAAAATACTATGTAATTATACACCGCAAGGACTTGAAACTCTATCAGTAAAAATCCGAATGTTTAAATACTGTGTTTAATAGTTTCACTAATGTACTTAAGCTATACAGTATGTAGGAACTGTTTTATTAATCCCTGAAACTTGGAATTTGTTTAAATTGGACGTAAAACTTCAGATTATACCTCACAGAGAACAGAGTCCTTCTCCAATGCAAGAACCAGTAGATGATGTTCAGAAAAATAATGCTATTTATTATGAGAATCGTATATAACGGATCTAGATCTTGTGTCAAAAACAAACAGTATTACTAACAAATAAGATGGTGCATACAACTACATACATGTTTCAACCTACATGAAGTCATCAGTGCTGTATCTGCTGTTGCTTATATTAGCTTAGAAACACTGATGGTCACCTCATGTAGGTTCAAGTGTGAAACTTCACATAGACACTAGTGCAAAAAGAGCTGGTTGGTTTCATGAAATTGTGAATATTGAAAGCTGCATAGTATGAATTATAGATCATAACAACCTAAATCTTACCTGCAACTAGTGCCAAGGTTAAGAATGAATGGTGCTGTAACTGTATTACCCCCCCCCCCCCCCACTTCCTTTCTTACATTGAAAACATGACAGGAAAATAAATCAAAAAAAAAAACAATTTGTGTTTTTCTAATTAG
>Ga0131853_10001977_pt1 | contig 36674 bp, 18 predicted proteins | sample TergutLab28metaG_FD_92764 | JGI IMG/M metagenome (GOLD analysis project Ga0131853, IMG submission 92764) | Labiotermes labralis P1 segment gut microbial communities from Petit-Saut dam, French Guiana - Lab288 P1 (version 2) (version 2) | ecosystem: Host-associated > Arthropoda: Insects >... | reverse complement strand
TTTGCAGCGTGGGTGGAAGTGTTTTTGTTGGTTTGGGGGGGGGGGGGGGGGGGGTCTTTTGAAGCAGCATGTTTCTGGAAGGGGTGTGGTGTTTAGTGTGAAGTCTGTCAGATGTAGGGGTTCAGACTTTGCTGGAAAGCTTTGGATAATCGCATTGCATAATGAGACACATGCCCTAATGGGCTACTTAATGCAAATGTAGTACATGCCTTGATTGCCACGCAGTATCATAATGATGTGCTTAAAAGTTTTACCAAAAGTGTTATCTCACTTTTTTGGGTCCTCTTTAACACTACCAAGCTCTTGGATTACTTTTGGGTGTATTTTCAGGAATGTTTGATAAGCAGAACAGAGGAACAGTAAGCTTTGAGGATTTTGGTGCATTGTGGAAGTACGTCACAGACTGGCAAAGCTGCTTTCGTTCCTTTGATCAGGACAATTCTGGCAACATTGATCGCAATGAACTGAGGACCGCACTTACTGCGTTTGGCTACCGACTCAGTGAGGGCCTCATCGACGTGATCGTTCGAAAGTATGATCGCTCTGGTAGAGGCATCATTTACTTTGATGATTTCATCCAGTGCTGTATTGTACTATATGTAAGTTTGTTATATCATTTTTTTTTGTAGATTACTTTCCGTTGTGTTTTTAAATTAAGGGACAACAAAATAGTTTCTGGTTTCATTCAACACAATGATATACTGCTTTATTTTTTACATTAATGCTACATGTTTCGATCACTTGACAATCCACAGGTCAAAACTCAGAATAAGGTAACATGCAGTGCAAATAATCCTCATGTAACATGGAATCCCATATGACTTACAGTTGTATTAAAATGCAGGATGATTAAAAAAGATGGACTCAATTGAACAGTAAATGGCGCCTCGACACATGCCAGACAGTTGGTTGCAGTATTCAAAGTTCTCTGCTCACTCTACAGTTTGACTTGCGTTTGCTACGCTCAAAACTCTATTTGAATTTGTCTCATGTTCTCCTCTGATACACGCAAAAAATCTTGTGTTGCATAGTAGCCATTTTGTTCTCAACTGATATTGCTGCACAGCTGTGTGCTAGGCAAGGGCTCTAGCAGTGATATTTGAAAATTTAGGACTTCCTCTTTCAAGTGTTATGTAGATCATTCATATACCATGTATAATTCAGGAAATACAGACGTACGAAATTGAGTCCATCTTTTTGAATCACCCTGTATATTAAACCAGTATAAGATGAAACTGTTTTTATAGTCTCTGATATATTAAAGTTTTAAAAAGTAAAGAGTAAAGAAAAAGTATATATATGTATATATATATATATATATATATATATATATATATAAAATTTCAATACATCACAGACCAAAAAACCATTTCATCTTATACTGTTTTTATATATTTTAATGCAGCTGTAAGTTGTATGGGACCCCACGTTATATGAACATTATTTGCACCGCATGTTACCTTATTCTGAGTTTTGTAAAGGTGACCCGAGGATGGTCAAGTGAGGAAATGTAGCCATCAATGTAAAAATAAAATAATATATTGTTGTGTCAACTGAAACCAGGAACTAATTTGTAGTTTCTTAACGGTTATAGCATGTTTCAGATCCTGTATTGTAAGAAGTCCCAATTGAGTAAAAGTCTAATGAATTCACTACTCTTGATAATGTAGTCATGTGTCTCAGTTCTCATGGAACTGTATAAAGTGTATTTGTTCATACCATATTTTCCAAAATTTCCACTGAACATTACTTTGCAGGACAGTAGATTTCAGCACTAAAATATGAACTTTCCATTGAGATGCATTCGATGTACATTCAACTATATATGATTTCTTCAAATCTGTTAAAGTGTGTGGTTAGAATATGTATTTTGTGTGGTAAAAGTAAAGTTTTTCCTGTCTTTAGCACCATGTCATGTCATAACAGGGCAGTAGAAGTATCACATAGTGTTTAATATTGGCAGTAGATAGAGATGCTTAAGAAATGTACAGCCAGGAAAAGGAAATGAAAATTTATATGTCAAATATTGAGGCCTGCTGTGCTGATTTTAAACCCTAGACTGTCAGTAAAGGTTTCTCTGCATCCACATTCAGAATTTTTGATATGGCAGATGATGTACAAATGCATATGATGTTTGTTGGACTGTGCATTATTGTGATAACTGAAGAATTAAAAACCAACTAGATGCCACTTGTTATTTTATTGTACTTCTTATAGGCTCAACATGTTTCGGCCACTACTATGCCCACCATCAGAAGCTTGTGACTATAATGTTGATTACCACATTGGTCGTTTCGTTCTGTAAAGATGGAGGGGGTAGCGTTAATGTAAAATTATGGTTCTTAGTGGTGAAGTTCTTTGTCGCTTGGCTGTAGCTGGTAACGTGTTTCTATTAATATTGAAAGCATAAAGGTTCACAACTCTTAGTATTAATAGAAACACGTTACCAGCTACAACCAAGCGACAAAGAACTCCACACCAAACATACACAACTAAGAACCATAATTTTACATTAACGCTACCCCCTCCATCTTAACAGAATGAAACGACCAATGTGGTAATCAACATTATAGTCGTGAGCTCCTGATGATGGGCATTGTAGTGCCTGAAAAATGTTGAGCCCATAAGAAGTACAGTAAAATAATACGTGGCATCTAGTTGGTTTTTTATTCTTCAGGACAAATGCATGTTTGCATTTGTGAAAGGATTAATTGCTGTCTTCTCACCCTCTGTTGCAGACACTGACCTCTTCATTCCGGCAGTATGACACTGATCAAGATGGGATTATAACAATTCATTACGAACAGTTCCTCAGCATGGTGTTTAGTCTCAAGGTCTGAACACATGCAGCCGTTTTGGTATCACATGTGGACATCTTCTCTGAAAGAAGTGATCAGATGTACAGTAATGTTCATATGGGGTGATTGAAAATTTATTATTGAGCACCATTGTCATGTCCCTCAACTGATTGCAATTTGTTGAAAAGTATTGATAGTATCGAATTTTTCAGATGCTGTTAACTGTACATCAAAATATCCACTATGTTTCAGTTTTTAATGTGAGAGTTCTTAATGAAAACAAGGCCTATGTAAAGACTGATAGTGTCTTGTTACCTTTGTGATTATGTCTGTTTTAAGAAATCCTTGCTCTTATGAGCATCCCAATTTGTCTTGTACATTTTAATCACATTAATAAATTCTCTTTCTTTCTCGTTAAAGGACTGTGATGATTTAGTGGCAGCCTCCAAATTCCTCATATGTATTTGCAAGAAATTCAGTGAAGTTTCTGTTTTTTAATTTGAATTTGAATTGCCTGGGAATGCAGTACATGAATAGAGATGGGTAGAGTACCTGTATGACATACATACATACACCACTACTCTTAACATCAACACTGAGCAACTCTCCAGATCACAAGCATTATTAAACGTGGCTTCTATAGTGGGACTTAACATCAGAATCCAGAATGTGTCTTTCAACAGCAAAGACTGCCATACTATCTGGCATCTCTTCCATATATAACCACTAATACACCAGCCATCTCTGGGTGTTTTACATAATACGGGACACATCTGACATAGATACGCATCTTCACATAGACCACATTTCTGGATTCTCCATGCCAGAATGTCTACAAAACTTAAAAAATCTAACTTGAGCTGGCAGTCACCACTATAAATGAAGAAACACCAATTCTACATAGCATCTCGTAGAGTCCAATTACTACAACATCACATATAATTCAGTCACTCCGTCATTAGGTCATTATAACAGTAAAACCATACTTCCTAAAATAAGCTATCTAGGTTTTATAAATTTTTATAATTATTTTAAAATTCACATTTTTTAGCATTCAAATGAACAGGAAAATTCATTGATGAAAATGAGATATTGTTAGATACTTAAGACGTAATATTGCATATTGTATAGTTCTCTCGAACAGGACATAGTTTCAACCTGATGATGGCCTAGATAAAAAGGCCAAAACATGTAGTTGCTCATGCTCTTAAGGTACGCTAAGCACATAAAGCTCCTTTAGCAACTAGATATTCCTAAGTTGTGTTTGACTTACTCTACCCATCTGTATGATTGTATATAGCACAATGGGGATGGCTCACTTAGAAGGCAGTACATGTACTTCCCATCACAACAGCTGGGTTCCCCCCCCCCCATGTTACCAGAGGGTGCGGTAGCTTCATGTAGTAGTTAGAATAATGGTCTGTGGGATATAGAAGAGTGGTCAAAACATGGCAATTGTGTGAATGTGGAACGTTTACTTGCATACATTTGCATAGTTTCGTAAGGTTGTAGTTTGTTTCCTGTGCAGAGGCATACAAACAGCATTGCAAGAAAAGGTTCCCTGGGCAATGAATTGTGTGACATTTAATGTCATGAAAATTCCATACTTATAGGAGGATTATAAAAGATATTAACCATTCCACTAACTCTTACGCATATGTGAGTCACTCTATGCTTCGCACAGTGTTACAACTCACATTTTCTGGGCATCCTGAATAAGTGTACTTTTTTATACGTCTGGTGGCCGAAGTTCCACGTACATTCTGGGATGTTATAACCTAGCTGTTGATGTCAAGTGCATCTGCTGCATATATTTGTTTGAGAACCAGTGGTGTACATTGTTATTGTGTTGATATAATTTGTTTTGTTGTCAGGAGAGGAAACTGTCAAGAAATAATTCCATTTATAAGAATAGTATTTATATTGTTGATCATCTCAGGAATCATGCAATTAATACATATTTTTTGTGGTGTGTGTTTTTTATGTCATTCGGCTTTGTACGGCAGGATTACATCCACAAAGTCCCTGGCGTTTTGTGTGATGTTCTTTGTCATGAGTCTCACAAACCTCATGGTCCTTGTACCCTCAGTGATGTGGTTGCATCTGCTGTGTAAGCAGCCGAGTACAGGATCCTGCATTGATCCAATTGCAGATAACACACTGATATACGAGCAAACAACTTAGCCCACTCTCCTAGCTTGTGACATCAGCATAGGCTGGCTAATGTTACTTGTGCCAGAAGCTGGAGACTTTGTGAAATTAATCCTGCTATAATATTCTGAATGCAGGGTGTCAATATATGATGTTTGTAGTATCTTTAATAAGGCCAGCTTTTAATATATGTTGGGTTTTACAAAATATTCTTGTGTACATTTTGAAGCCATGTAAGTTTATAATGCCTTGGTTATCATTAATCTGTGTTAGTATGTGTGTGTTGTTTGTGTGGTGTTGCGTATCTCAGGTTGTGCTGCTACTGGTACTTGTTAGGGTTGTATGTTTTTTGGAACTCCTAATACATATAATTTGTTATGGTAGGTACTGGTGTAAATGATATATTTGTTACATTCTAGTTACATACATGCGGTGGCATAGCTAGGTTTTTTGTTTCTGGGGCCAATAATCACAATGGCTGTCTGGAACAGAAATTATGAATTTGAAAAAATTACAGTCATTTACTGAACTTCCTTTGGCAGTATTTGGGCTGGTAATTTAAAATATGTTCAGGAGCAGAAAATTCAATATTTTCATTTAAAAACTTCATTTTGTTGCCCACTTTTCCACCATGTGCACTCTGCAACTGGGAGTGGTTGCACCACTGGCCTCCCCCAAGCTACGCCACTGAATGCTAAAGTTTAAAAGATTTTAATACATATATGTATATATTTAGGTGCTGGAGCTCCTAGTGGGCCATTTTGTCCTCATTATTATGGCTTCACAAAGACAGACACATCACACTCAGTAGGAATCCTCTGGGTGAGTGATCAGACCAACACACAGACCTCTACCTGAAAACACACAACACTGGCAAGAGACAACCATGCCCCCAGCAGGATTTGGACCCACAATCCTAGCAAGCGAGCAGCCCCAGACCCTCGCCTTAAACCGTGCGGCCACTGGGATGGGCAAAATGTTTATCATCTTATGCCACGATAGTGTGTTTTGATACCTTTGCGTTAACATATTTTTATTTTCAAAATACATTTTCCTTTTCAAGATTACCATCTTCTGTGATGTGATGCTGTGTAGTGTGGTAGATATGTAATAACATTCCTCCAAATATCATTAAAATTCTACCAAACTACATGCTGTGTCATCCTAGAAGATAATAGCCTTAATAATGTCTGGGTTGAGAATGTTGTATCTCACACAGTACTTTTTCCTTTCTCTTGAACCATCATACAGCATTTAGATGTTGAAGAACTGAGGGTTCTTCATTTCTCCCTTCAACTGTTTTTTGTCCAGGCATCTTCCTGAACACTTGCTCTTGAAATGCTCATAGTATTGGTGCTCATGTCAGATACTGTATATTACATTGATACACACACAACTAACAGCCTTATTTTAAGTTTCAGTACCATCCTTTGGCAGCATGCCACAGCACTGATCTACTGTCGCGTGAGCCAAAATTTCTATATCTAAAAACATGAAGAAACAATTTAAAAGAAAATTGAGTCTTGTATGGGCTATTCATCTTCTACAAGTTTGTCTGATATGCCATTAGAATCACAGATAAGAGCTATTAAAAACCCTAAATTCCTAATTTTAGTTGTGATTGGGTTGCACCTTTGAATTTGTTAGATGGTTACCAACGTTTTGGAGGAGCATGTTGGCTAGGGTTATTATATAACTGTCACAAGGCAAGAGGATATACCACATACTGACCATAACAAAGGGGCTATGGCAGCAAAATGTGAGTGTGAAAAATAGGATATGTAAGTAGTCACAGTTCTATTAAATATGTTTAGCATTGTCATTTCACAGAAAATACACAAAATTAAAAATAAAACATATTCAAATTTGTATACAATATACATATACAGTGTATAAGTCCATTGCCTGTTCTGCAGTTGTTGTCCTCCTGCCCATTCATATTTCTGTATGGAGTAAATTTTGTTTAGTAGTTGTGTGCAGCTCTTCAGGATGGTATAGAAATCTGTAAGAGAAATCCCTTTGAATTTGTACTGTAGGAGTAAAAGCCCACTGACTGACCTAATACTTAGCTTCTTCCTCTTCCTTGTGCAGGGACTGCGATAGCACAGTGGTTAAGGTGCTCTGCTACAAATCAGAAGGCCACTGGTTCGATTCCAGATGGTGTCATTGGAATTTTTCATTGACATAATCCTTCTGATCGCACTATGGCGCTGGGGTTGACTCGGCCTCTAACAGAAATGAGTACCAGGAGTATTTCCTGGGAGTAAAAAGCGGCCGGTTCGTAAGGCTGACAACCTCGCCACCATCCTGGGCCATTGTCATGTAATCTGGGAACCTTAACTTCCTGGAACCTCTGGGCACCTCGGGCCTGTAACCGGACCGCTTAACCTTTTTTTTTACCTCTTGTCCAGTAGCCCTGCATCAGTGACAAAACTCTGTTTTACGTGTAGAGTGTCACATGGAATGGCAAAAAACTGTGAAATCTTCAAAACTTTTGAATGATATTCACCATTTCCAAAGTACTGGGCCACATCTACAGGGTTATTCATAAGTCTGTGAAACATGTTAGAAAACTGGCTGATGCCACAGTTGAATGAAGACAGTAATGATTACATCTTTCAACAAGTCGGCTCTCCGGCTCACTACAAAGACGTGCGAGGGTATCTCAATCGAAACTTGCCACAAAGTTGGACAGGACGCACAGGAAAAGAAGATGATGCGTTAATGCGGTGGCCACCCTGGTCACTGGATTTAACCCCGCGCGACTTTTTCTTCTGGGGGTTTGTGAAGGACACTGTCTTTGTGCCTCCACTGCCCACTAATCTCCAGACTTTCGCAACTGTATCACCGCTGCTGTGGATGTGGTTGACCGTGATATGCTGACGCGTTTGGAACGAGATGGACTATCGCATAGATGTCTGCTGTATTACCAAAGGTGGGCACATTGAGCATCTGTGAAATATGTAAAAAAAACTTGGAGAGTTTCTCTCTCTATCAGCGTAAGAACTACCATGATCCGATGAGTAGTTTATTTGTTGCGAATTTTTAAAATGTTTCTCGGACTTATGAATAACCCTGTAGTTTGATAGTGAAGTTTTGCACTCTGCATTGGTGACACAACTTTCCCCAAATTATTGCAGATGACCAAGTTGGTCAAAGCCAGTCCCAGTGGCCGCACGGCCTAAGGCCGCTCGCCCCCTGAGATTGTGGGTTCAAATCCCGCCAGGGGCATGGATGTGGCTGTCTGTTGTGAGTGTTGTGTGTTGTCAGGTAGAGGTCTCTGCGATGAGCTAATCACTTGTCTGGAGGAATCCTACCGATTGAGGTGTGTCATTGTGTGTGATCTAGAAACATCTTGAATGAGGAGGCCCTGGCCCACTGGGAGCTGTTGTGCCAAATAAAAAAATGGTGGTCAAAGTACTTCGGATCAGCAACAAGCACTCCATTATTTATCAGGAATTCAGGAATTGGATAAGATTAAACTTCATTCCAGTTTGGCTGTTCATTTAAGTGTCCATGTTCTACAGGAGAAATATTCCATGCATCGAGTGTCTGTCCAAATATTCTACATATGCTGTACATGCATTTTATTCCAGCATGGAATTTGTTACACTTGTCATCAATTCCTGCTCTTTGTTTCTCTCCCAATAGTTTGTTGTCTTTCATTGGTATAAAATTCTGAGTGTGATGTTCCTGAAGCTTGTTTTTCACTGAATTGATGTTATTTAAAATTTCCTCAAGGAACCTTTCGGAGACATACTGCAAATCAGCTTCTGAACTCATGTTTTTATTTTTTTACTTGGAGAATGCTAATTGTAAGGTTACAATTACATGCTGCTTTAAAAACTAGTAGACATGTTTCTTGATGTATAGTACCATTACAATGTGCATAAGCTTCAAGAAGTAACAAAAATTCGGACAATTCTGCAGAGTTAAAATCCTGCCCAGACAAAATTTTTGGTTTGCAAAGAGGATATGTCCGGGAAAAAGAGGACATGCAGTAGCACTGATGTTGGCACATATCTGCCCATAAGTTGGAGGCAGTATTTGTCTCTGAAAAGTTGGTAAATACCTCATATATATGACATGGTGTCTCTTGAATTTGCTAAATGGCTGGCTACTTTCAAAAGAAAAATTTTAAGAAGAATGTGTGGGGGAATTAAAGTAAATGAAAACTGGAGTAAGCAAAATAATAATTAATGCAGCTATTTGGAGATATAGATATACTTTAACCCTTATCCTGCTAATGTGGAGTATAGGGTGAGCACCAAACAATGCCAGCAAATTCCAGATGGGATTTAACTCGGCGTTTAAAGGGTTAATTTGTTAGAATAAGTCGGTTGAATTGGATTGGTCACGTTAGCATAATGGATAGTAAAAGAAAAGTCAAGTATTTAACCATAATTCTCAGGGAAGTTGACATGAAAGGATGACTAAACACAGATGGTGGAATTGTGTACAAACAGATAATAAATGAAAAATTACAAATTGGAAAGAGATGTCAAACAATTTAGCTGACTGGGAGAAGTCTGTTAAGGAGACAAAGGTCCGCATTGGACTGTTGTGCTAGAAAAGAAGACATGGTGACTCAGCAAAAGGGTTAGGCTGTTTTTCCCCTGAAGCACTGGTAACCGTCTACTGACATTATTATCGCCATCAATATCGTGTTCATTATAGTGATTAGGTTATGGGGTGGACAGTTCGGGGTTTGATTCTCTGCAGGGGCAAAAGATTTTTTTACCAAAATGTTTCCACTGGTCCTGGAGTCAGCCTGCTTTTCAATGGGTGGAGGGAAAGGAATTTTTTCTCTCCACGCAAAGCGGCAAAGATGTGAAGTTGACTTAGTGAGGGGATTAAAAATAAGTGGGGCTATACACCCACTCCCCTATACATCTTTTAATGGCGTGCAGAAGGACATTTATATAACTTTACATTTTTGGATAGTCTCTGACAGTACCACATATTCCGTGAGGTTTATAGAGTTCACTGACGTATAGTACATAGTTTACCTGTTTCATTGCCTGTGGCGCTAGTGTCAATTTAAAGGTAACGTGTGCGGATGGTATCTGTGGCCATATTGAATATAGTGTTGTCGTACAGAGACTGATTTAATACAAATTGAAATTTATATAGCAACGAAATTGCGTAAATAATGAGCACAAAGGCAGAAAAGGATAGGCAGAAGCAAATTCAAGAGAAGTGCCAAGCACTTCTCACACAAATGTTAAGAGATGAAGACAATAAATATTGTGTGGATTGTGATTCCAAGGGTAAATATTTGAAGGATCGTAAATATTGGATATGTCACTATACTGCATGCTTACATGACATTTAATGTAGTGAGGGCATGGTGTATGAACTCTGTCCTAATTCACACCTCTGGATTCGAACAGAAGTAACAATGAAATTGTGGGATTACATTAAATGTATTGGTGCTGTGACGTGAGCGGAATTGTGACTGAAATCTTTGTTCTGCAGGTCCAAGGTGGGCGTCCTGGAATTTAGGAATCTTTCTTTGCATTCGTTGTGCCGGTATTCACAGAAATCTTGGTGTCCACATTTCGAAAGTGAAGTCTGTAAACCTGGATACTTGGACACCTGAACAAGTTGTAGTAAGTTGTCTTATTCCTGTTTAAGGTGGGGCATAGTTACATATCAAGGTAGTATATTTCATGTATGCTTTATTCTGCATTGTAGAGTCTTCAGCAGATGGGAAATAGTCGTGCTAGAGCTGTATATGAGGCGAATCTTCCAGACAACTTTAGGCGACCACAGACAGACTCGTCACTAGAGGCTTTTGTTCGCGCTAAATATGAACAGAAGAAGTACATTGCAAGGGAATGGGTTCCACCACCCATACCAAAGGTATGGAAGTGACAGTAAATTGTCAATCAAATGGATCACATGATGCTGATTTCGTGCATTCGTTCTACTCATTACAAATATATCTTGTTCCATTCTCCATTGTATCAAAATGATTGTGTCACTATGAAAAACGACTTGGCTACTAACTGAAAAGAACCTGCACAAAAAATTCGTTATTCTGTGATAAGTTTTGTTATGTGTATGATAATTTAGGTTATAAAGTCTGGATATTATGAAATGTGTAACAATTGGAAAGATGAATTTGAAGAACACAGTAAGAACAGGAAAATTACAAATGTGTATAGGGGCATAAACAAACCCATTAATGGTTACTGACCTAGAATGAACTTGATGAAAAATGAGAATGGTGATCTCACAAATTGCCAACATGTTTTAAATGAGTAGAAGAATTACTTTCCCAGCTGTTGAATGTATGTGAGGTCAACAGTATTTGGCATGCTGAAATACATTCATTTGAGTCATGTGTACCTGAGTCTAATCCTGTTGAGGCTGGATTTATGTTAAAAAGTTGAATAGGTATATATTGGCATTTATTGATCAAGTTTTAACATGATTAATCTCTGAAGGAATGAAAATTTTACATTTAGACATCAGTAAATTTATCAATTGAGTTCTGAATAAGGAAGAAATGTCTCAGCAGGACGAAGTCCTTAGAGATCTAGAAAGATCCAAGGGGGGGATACAAAAGTGATATCAGTGTACCTTTTTGAGACTACTGTTTTCGCTTCAATTGTATCTAAGAATTCAGTTCATACTGTACAGTAAACACACCCCACCTCAGTTTTAAATACCAGTAAGCTAATATTGTGTGGAGAGATAATCTGTATTTGTTCTGAGATCCAGAAGAAAAACTCAGAAATACACTGCGTGAGCAGAATGTAGAATTTTGTTTTTGTTTTTTTTATTAAACGACATATCATCGCGTAATTACAATAACACCTAGTCTTAAGACTAACCAGCTATTTTGCTCTGACTTAAAATGCTAAATGAATATTAACTTCAGGTGTCACCCAGCGGTTCTACCTGTTTAGTTTTGTTTGCTTATGCATTGTCTTTTCCTTTGTTGGTGGTGATGACTGCACTAACACTGTGCCCTGTTTTTGTCACACACTAATAGTGTTTATGTTGCACTTCACTGTGCTCTGCTTTTAATGATCGCTACACCAGCTCAAAAGGTTTTTTTTTCTTTTAAGCCTTCGCGCTAGTTCACTGTTGTCGAGCAGCTGTATCGCTTTGGTGTTGACATGGTGGAGAAGCCTTTCTTCATGCTTATTAGCAAACTTTCCATTTTTATTTGTAACCATCTGCATTTGAAGGTCCCTATGGAGGTCGGCGTTTCTGATATGCCAAGGTGCATCAACGATGTTCCTAAGTACCTTGTTTTGAAATCGTTGAATGCTGTCATTGTTGCTCTGTTTCATGCATCCCCATATCTGTATGCCATAGGTCCATACAGGCTTCAGTATTTGTTTGTACAACATCAGCTTATTGTGTATCGACAGGGCCAATCTTCTTTCCATGAGCTGATACGTTTTCTTGTATTTTAGTCAAAGGTGTTCACGTTTTTTCTTCACGTGCCTTCCAGTGCAGCTTGGCATCCAGTGGTAGAATTTTGGTGCGTTAAATCTGGTGATACATCCAGTAACCACAAGGCATTAAAGTTTTGGGAATATAACAGAGGGCTTAACCTTTGAAGCAGATGATGGTTATGATAACCAGGGTTAGTTCTTTGACAAAAGAAATTTGTTTTTCAAATCACCTTTCTAATCTTTTTTTGATGCAGCTTATCGTACAAATGACCATAAATGAAATGAAATGAGTGCTTGTAAGGCGCCATTGGTATTATTAAGTGTGCAGACTTGTTCTCTCCCCACTGGTGTGCACACAAGCACATGCACACATACACGCAGAGTGATGGGAGTGTGACTGGTCATTATGTGCAGGTAAATTGGGATAAAGAACTGGATGAGGAAGCAGAGAGGCAAAGAAGGCGGAAGAAGGAAGCAAAACAGCAACAGCAGCAGCAGACTAGAAAAACAATACCAAATGTTGCAGTACCACAGTTGCTGCCAAAACCTAAGGGTTCTACCAGTCCTAAACCTGGTCGCACACAGGGAGATTCAAATAAAACTGGCAAAACGACTACACAGGATCTTTTGGGGCTAGGTGAGTGCTGGGTAGATTCTCCACGTATTCTTCTCCCCCTTGGGTGTGACTTCATTTTTGTGATAGAATAATGGAAGCAGGAAATTTTGGTAACAGGCTAGCATACTACCTGCTCTCTCATATTCCAGATGATTGTCGCCTTCTGCCTTTTTTCAGAGATGTATTTTTCCCTCAGGCAGCTGTTTGGATGTTATTGCTTCTGTTAGATAGAAATGTCATGGTTTAAGTATAGGAAAGAGATGTAGGGATACAAATATGATGAACATAAGCCTGCTCTTGTTAGCAGACAACCATGCAGGCACAGTATTAGATGACTGAACAGGGAGGTTGTTACAGCATTAAGACTCTTGACCTGTATTTCAGAATCCTGTATTTTAACCAACAAAATGGACTGTATGAAGTGTGTTTTACGATTAAAAATAGGTAAAGTGATCCCGTTACAGGCCCGGTGTGGCCCAGTGGGTGGGTAGAGGTATAGCTCTACTCTTCCATGACCGCGGCACTAGAAGGGGGTGAGTGGTCAGCAGCATGCCCCAGCCGCACTTTACCTCCGGGAAAGACCCGTGTTTTATGATACATGTTTTAAATATAGAATGTAAGAAAATGCAGATTATGAATAACATAAAATTCACTGTATTTTGGAAGTACTTTGTTGAAATCATGACTCTCCTGACTGATGTTTCTCATGGTTTTCCTCTGTCTCCATGTGAATGCAGTGGGTAGTACAGGGTTCTTATTCTGTCTGAACTGTCATTTGTCACTGCTGCTATTCTGCCATGCATGTAGCTGTCAGGTGGAAGGTCTATATTAACATGATAAATGAACTGACAGGGACTGACAAATGGTTGGTGTCAGATAAAGTAATGACATTATGCCAACCAGTGGGTCTCTGTCATCACTTATATGCTATTTTTATTCACAATAGTTATTGTATATAATTTCATTCCTAAAAGCTTAGTTAACCCTTGAAGACTAAAATGAATCTACATTATATATACACAAGGTAAAGTGATCCCATTACAGGCCCGGTGTGGCCCAGAGGGTGGGTAGAGGTATAGCTCTACTCTTCCATGACTGTGTCACTACAAGGGGGTGAGTGATCAGCAGCATGCCCTGGCTGCACTTTACCCCTGGGAAAGACTCGGTACCCATTTTACAGGAGGCTGGGTGGGCCCCAGGGCCGGTCTGGACGGGTGGATAATCTCATCCCCACCGAGATTCAATCCCGGACCATCCAGCCCTTAGTCAGTTGCTATACAGACTGAACTACCCAGCCACCATATATATATGTGTAGAGAGATTCCACTAGAAGGGCCAGTTGGTTGATGTATATGGAAACATTTTCTCTTCATTGTGAGGATCATATGAAACAGGGGTGTACTGTCTGGGCAGAATGCAGAATTGGCTAGTGTTAAACCTGACCAGTATAGTGAACAATGGGCTATGAGGGGTTAATCAGTCCAAAATAAGTAAGTATTATGCAACGTGTAACAGTTGAAGACTAGTTTGCTACACCCTTTGCTGTAATAGTCTTTCAAAACTTGGTGCGTGGACTGAACTTGCATGCAGCTATGATATGTGCCCATGTTGAACATCTGTAAACTGTTAAGTGTATGTCATATTACCTACCAAAATGTCTCTAGTTTCATTTCTATATGTATAACTCATTGAGCAGTGTCATATTACAATCATATACTGTCATGTCTTCACCCTGTATAAGTCCACAGCATAATGTACAAAATTTTGGTGAAGTGCCAGTGGGATTAACCCTTATCCTGCTAACATGGAGAATAGGGTGAGCTCATAATAATGCCAGCAACTGGCAGATGGGATTTAACTCTATTAAAAGTACCTTTCATTACAGACATGCTGCCACACCACGGCATAACATATAACAACAGTTTTTTACCTAATTTTAACCTAAATATAACTTTAGCTAGGCTCTAATGAAGGCTCCCTGATGATGGTCATAGACCAAAACATTTATGTTTAATAAAGAGTGCATTTGTTGGTGAATGAACTTTATAGATATCAAAATGGAAGGTACAATAATTAAAAAAACAGTTAATTGAAAATTTTTTTGACCCAAGTGTTAGATGTAGATATGGTTTTTTTCCCTGTGCCAGATAAAAAAATACAGCGATGAAGATTATTCCACATTGAAGGAGTAGCTGAAATACATTTATTCATATGTTTATTATTTTTTTACAGACACGCCTGTTGGCACATCTTCATCAGCAGGTGGTGCAGGTACTTCAGGTGGGGATGATATCTTCAGCAGTTTTTTGAGTGCCCCACCTGCAGCTTCCTCCACTGTCATCACCTCCCCATCACCTGACAAAAAGGATACTGACAACACGAAAGGCCGCTCTGCAGAGGAGGAGAGTTTTTTCAACCAGCCAGCACCCAGCAGTCAAGAAAAGCGACAACTCACCAAAGACTCTATAATGGCTTTGTATTCAGCAACACCGTCTCAGGCACAGGCTGGGAACCCTGCTCCCATGTTTGGCATTCCAGGTACATTCACATGGGGCAGTGTTTGTACCTCCAGGCCGGAATGAAAATTTGAAGTTGTGGTGTTTCAGACTTCTTGTAACTGTTGCACTGATATTGAGCATTCTTTGTACTGTTATGCTTTGATTGTATCCTTTCCATTCAATCAATTTATCATATAGATGTTTTCCAAAGATCACGAAATGGCAATATATGCATTATTAGCATTACTGCAAGTACTGCAATTTTAACTGCGTCCAATGTGGAAAGGAAAAAGGGCAGTTTTATGTTGTAGCAAGGTCACAGACACCTGAATTATTAACTGTGGGAAATGTTTAATAATGTCACAATAAAATCTTACCTAAAGCTTGTTTTAAGTTTTTCCCTGTTCAAATTTTACAGTGTTTTTCTATACGTATAGTCCCCTCCTGTATGTATGTAGTGTCTGATCTAATCTGTTCCCATATTGCTTGAATTTTAAATGTTCTGAAGACGTATTCAGTAGACTGGACTGTGTAAGTTGCAGGTCCTTTGAATTATTGGTGTTTTTCAGGTGGTGTATATGCACAAACACAAGTAACAGGGTACCCCCAGGCTGCAATGGGATATGGGATGGCAGGTGTTCCTGCAGGAGCAGTTCCTAATGGCATTATGCATGGTACACAGATTGTACAGGTATGAGTATCCTATGCCTTGCAGATTTGCTGCATTTCCTATATGCCATTTGCCTGAGTTGGCATCCCGTAACATCGATGGAATCCGTTTTGTGTGTAGTATAACCTTTAACTTACTAATTATGCATTGAATCCTTTTGATATATCACTGGTCACTGTGCAGTTGATAGCTAACATTTGCTTAGGAATTTGAACATATTGTGCCTGATGGGTTGAAAGGGTTGTGTATGTGAGCACCATCAGCTGTCTGACCAAACTGATGAACAACCATTTTGTTCCTCTGAGTCTTGGGTGAGTCTTGCAGAAACAATTATTTCTCATAGTTATTTGTTGAAAAGTGTCCCAGAAATGTCTCCATTTTTCATGATGACTGAATTTCTTCATAATCCTTGTAATAGTGCATGTCTTTCCAGTTGAAATCATGAACATTATAATCTCATGATCAATATTATCAGCACTATGATGAGCATGTCTTTTGACTTCCTTGTTACTGTCAGGTTTGAAGTCTATGGAACATCTGTCGGAACCACGTGCCTTTAATGTCTGTTCACTTGCAAATCATCAGCTGCTCTGTTTCTGCATGTTGATGTTTATACCATAGCTGTGACTAACATCACCCTATCATACACCAGCAGCAGGCCAATAAGCAGAGTGCTGAGTTATGTGTGGTGTGTTTTAATATTGCAGAATGGAATATATACAACAGCAGGCCTGCCTTCTCAGCAGCCTAACTTGGCTTCAAATCCATTTTATACCATGGGGGCAACAGTTGTTGGCAACACTACAGCCACCACAACAGGCTTCCCAGCAATGTCTCAGGTTTGTTGTTTTCGAATCATTTTTAGTATGATGTGACTCATCTATGGTGTATTGAAAGCACACAGAATTTCAGACATTTTCCCTTGCACAATTCAGAAATTATTGTATCTGTGTCACTGAAAATTCTTCTTTGTAACACAGGTATTCTTACTTCAAGATTTGTGTAGGTGTGAGTGTGTTTTCCTCTGTGTGTATGGACTTAAGAATGTATAGTATAAAACAAGTTAGTGTGCTTTCCTTATACAGCAAAAGATGGGCAGACATAATTGTGATGCCCAATTTTATACCATTATTGCACGTACATAGCATCATGTAAACTTGTGAAGTGTTAAATGACACTAGTACTGCAACTAGCATGCTAGTATAGGATCTTAGAAATTTGTGTATATATCATGACAGAACTAAAGGTAAAATAGGGAATGACTATTGGCATATTGAGTTGAAACAAATACTACAACACCTGCTGTTCTTGTGGTACATTTTAGCCATTTGTATTTCCTGTGCAAAGAGGTGAAGGTTAAAGCTAATTGAGTCCTTGTTTTGTAGGTGTAGTATTGTTGAATTACATTGTTTTTGTGTGATTGTTTTTGAGTTTATTTTATGGTTTCTGTTTTAAATGCTACATTGCTGTTTTCATATTTTTTGGTTCCAATCTTGTTTTGGGCTTGGTGTTTTGGTATGTAGGAGCATGCATCTCAGACTGCAAACCAAGATTTGATGTTAGATTTTGGAATTCCTCCGAGTTTTGCTGACGATCAGTTGTCATCTCAGGTGAGTATTGTGCTGTAAATTTTGAGTTTGTTGGTTCTTTTGTTGTTTTTAATGTAATATTGAAATTTCAGTCTGATTTGATTATTGCTGTCTTTTGTTCTTGTGTATTGTAGAGTTTTATAATATTGACCAGAAAGATTTGGCATTATTTCTGGTTTTATCTTATTTCATTCTAAATATTTAAGTGTATTTTGTTTGTCTTATGGCAAAATCTCTGCAGTGTAGCTTGAGAATGGACATTCCATAGCTGCACTTTTTATTGGCTTATTTAATATATATATATATATAATTTTCCTGTGACTGTGGCCCAATGTGGGCCATGTCCTCCTCATTCTGAGGTTTCTACATCACACACAAAGACACGCCACAGTCGGTAGGACTTCTTTGGATGAGTGATCAGCTCATTACAGAGACCTCTACCTGACAGCACACAACAGTCACAAGAGACAAATGTCCATGCTCCATTCAAACCCACAAACTCAGCAGGTGAGCGGTGGCAGTCTGCAAGGCCACTGGGACCAGCTATATGTTATTCTATCAGTCTGTGTGTAGAATTGTTTTCAGTAATAGGATTGTTTCCTTCTGTATTTGGTTATGTGGTTTTTTATTTGCTGTTAGTTTGAATTTTAATTTACATATAATTCTTATATATTATTTTGTATTTTTATCTGTTAATAGACATATTAGAAATCTTAATATGTTTTGGCCAAAGAACCACCTGAAATGTACATCATGGATGATTTGATACAGCACCTGCTTTATAGTTATGTTGTCTCAGGTTTGATTTTGGGAACTGGAGTTGAGAAGTAATTGCTAAATGAATTAACAAACACAAGTTACCTAAGTATCACAGTTGCATTACAAACATGCTCTAAACTCCCACCACCACTACCACCATTACAGTTCTGGTCTAATCAGAATTACGTATCAGTTTTTAGCCATTGTCATTGGTAAAGGAAATTGTATAAAATGCTAGAACTGAACAGATGAAATGGGATATGATGTACATTTGGCTTGTTGGACATACCTGCCTGTAGTTACAATTAAAATGTGAGTATATTTATGTAGCACATAGCTCAGAGTTCAGTAATATTTGGTTCCACATTCAGAGAGAGCTTTGACTGAATTCCTAGGCTGACTGTCCTTACTGAGATAGTCATCATTATCCTTGTTATTTCATAGAAATTACCCATCCCTCCCGTTTAACAATTTATGATGCACATCATGTATACTGTTCCATGAAGTTCTTGGAATATTGGTATGCATGCCTAAGGAAAAGTATATATTGCACATTAACCCTTGTCCTGCTAACGTGGAGAATATGGTGAGCTTCTAATAATGCCAGCAGATGGGATTTAGCTTGGTGTTTAAAGGGTTAAATAGAAAGACTGGGATAAATAGGAACTGGCTTCATTATTAACAGTCCTCACTACAGTTGTCATAGATCTGAGTGCCACCTCTAAAAATCTGGATTCAAGTACTGTTTTCTAAAACAGTGATGCGTGATATATTTGTCAGGTTTTGGTTTCTAAGATAAATATCTAAGCACGTGTACAGTATTACTCAACACATGCTAACAGTAACTGATCATAAAGAGATCCTGTGCAATTCAGAGGCGATTGACTTCAAATTATTAGTTGTACCACTCACATTTTTTCTTTTTGCTGGTTACTGCTATAGTGTACAGAAATGTCTCCACTTTCAACATGGCTACAACTGTAGTTGGTGACTTGATGCCCTAAATTTTTTGGGCTTGTTCATATCTGTTGTACAAGAACATTTGTTGTATGTTTCTTTTGCACAAATGCTACTTACTGTCTCGTTTTTCTCTTTTGGTAAGGTCAGTTCTTTGCCATAATTCTGTGGCTTGTTTGTAAATCAGTTGTTAAAAACAACTTTCAGCTTCAGTGTGACTTTTCATCCACCTCTCTGGATGAAAGAACATGGCATCCACCAGATGGATGTGCATAACAATTTATGTTGGGGACTTTCATTACATTATGTCTGAAAATCCCAATTTTGGTTAAAATTGGACAGAACCATGTGAAGATGTACATACATTTGGACTACTCTTCATTTGTTAGCTTGGTTGCACAGATAATCATTGTTCCTTGGTGACTATGAGTATGCAAATAGACCATAAGTGTTTTGCTCCAAGAACATTTCCTGTCTTGTTACCATGAAACTTGCATTGAAGAGTCGACCTGTATAATAACCAATGTTTCTTTGTAACAGCTACCTCAGCAGTTAGCCAGGATGAACCTCGGTGGTGCAGCAATGATTGGGGTACAACCACAGGGTATGGTTAGTCAAATTCAGCCAATGGGAATGCAGATACCAGGCATGGGTATGAACTTTGCATCTACAGTGTCTCATGCAGGAAGTGCAGGTATGGGAATTGGTGCATTCTCTCAGTCAGCAGGTGCTGGTCACACACTGGCAACCAATTTATGGCAGTAATGTGTCTAGTGAATTTGATGCTGTTCCCATTTTCTACCATCATCTTCTTCTGTTATGGCCTTGTTTTTTTCCTTTTCTTTAGATGAAAATAAATATGTCGCTTTCAAGCAATGATATTTTGTTAAAAGGACGCTGGAGACAAGTGCATTCACAGGACACTATATATTCCCTGAAGAGCTATTTTCAGTCCAAGCAGATTTTACTATTTTAGGATAAAATATTGAAATAGTCAATAAGGTTTTGTTGTGAATGCTCCAAGTGTTCCCTTTCCAGTGATGAGGTGTTTTATTGTTCTAAGCATTCTGAAATTGAGGGATCACTGAACCAGAGCTTCTGTAGTTCTTAATGTGCAATGCATCAGAGTGCTGCAGTAATTTCTTTAATAATATAATATATTATTTTGCTTGAATCATTTGTTGTGGATTGCAGTGAAGGACATGGTGCTCTTTCTTGCCAGATTATCATCATGTGCTACACATATCAGTAGCATTCTAGGCTTCAAGATTTACAATTTGTGACTAGAATAGCTGCTGCTATTGCTTCTTAGTGGTTTGCAAGTCATGCATTGTTGTCTTAATCTTTGAGGGCCCTTGGATATTTGAATTAGGTATTAGATAGTTACACAGTAGTGTTCAGAAATTTTTTAAACCCATCATTTTCTTACAGCATAAATATTTGTATGTCATAGATAGATCTGGTGTTAGATTAGGAAGAGACTGAACCTAGCAGATGTGTTTTAAGATAACCAGGTAATGAGAAGCTATGTTAGATCCAAGGGTGCCATTGTTTTTGTTTGACACTCATGAGTGCATAAGCTTCACCAACCATAAATACATTAGTGAGTGTAAATATTGAGAATAAAGGATTAAGTATTAATGTCAGTCCTAAACAAGTATATATTTGCTGGTTCTGAAGATGATTTTTGAATAGATTTAACTAAATTAAACACCAAGTGTGTGTATGCCTGTGCGTGTTGTTTATTCCGTTTTCATTGTTATCTTAATGATGTTAAACACTATTTCTGTATCATTATGTGAAATGATATGTTGTTCTGTTGGGCTAAGCTGTATTGCACAGATGGCAGGTGTTAATGATGTTCAAGAGACCAGAAGAGAAACAATTGCTTGAGTGTCAAACCCTTGTAAGTAATAAAAATTGTAACACTTTAGGACTGATAAGAATGCTTGATATTCTCCAATCATCATCGACATCATTATCATCATCAGATTCTGTTGTTCCTTATAAGGAGAGAGAGAGAGAATATATTTACACAGAAATATGCATACAAGTGATGTATATGGCTGAAGAGATCCTGTATTTTTTGTGTCAACTTTGTATATCCAGCCAAGTTTCAAATTGCATAATGGAGGTGTAAGTATTAATATTTCATAAAATTTGTATAAGTTTGGGAAGTTGCAGGCTCCTGTAAGGCAGAGAAAGTTGTAGATATTTCTTAGTCCTGTAATTGTGTATGTGTATATGTGGGTATGATGAAACTGTAACGTGAGTCTCTGTGGCAGAATTCACGTGAACTTCGTGATTTGACTTTATTGTTTATTTTTCTTAAATTCAGCTTCCAACAAATTTTGTTTTAGGTGGATAATGATAAAAAGTTATTTTAATGAAGTTGCTCCATGAACTATGTTAGATGCAAGGAGGCAGAAATAATATGTTTATAGAGTGTAGTTGTGTTCTACACTCTAAGAATGTGTAGACAACACAAAAGTTGTTGAAATTTGTTCCCTAGTGTTTCTGATGGAGATTTCTCTTGCATAGCATGGCAAGGATTCAAAAGCTTTTTTTTTTTATGTTGATATGGTTGAAATTCATCAGTGATTAAAAAAAAAAAAATGGAGGTTGGATATGAACGCAGAACTAAATGAAATGTCCTGTTACGTAGAAGTTGGATAGTAGAGTGGTAAAACAGAATGACTTTGTTTGAAGCTCAGGTGACGTAGGTGCAATAAGTTCACATTACTCAACACTTCTGCCATGTGACTTCAAACTGTATCAATAACTTTGTTTTCAAAACCTGCATCTGTATATATTTGTGCCATTATGAGCTCTCAGTACTATTTCATTATTTTTATTTTTTTTCCATATATAATTGTACTTCATAATTGGAAGAAGATATTTTGCATTTAGTTCTCCAAAGTTCCTGGCTTATGAAATAATGCAAACATCAAATTTCTGTAACTTATTTAAATCTTCCACTTTATTATAATATTTTATATACTGATGACATGAATACTCTGAATATAGCTGTTTTTGTGATAATGAAGTTGTGTAAAGAACTTGCACATGCCCTTGGGTACATAAAGGTCCATTCACTGCCAGCATAACTGTAGCATGTGCTGTGCATCAGTCCCGAGTACAATGTATTGTATATTTTGTTAAGACTAATTCTGGGACTAGACTAAAAATGAAAGTTGGAAGAGTAGTATAAAAGGAGACAAGTTTGAAATGATATAAAATTGGAACTGTAATATTGAATGGACTTTACCGTATCTTGTTGAAACCATGGACAACACTACATGAAGCTATCATTACACCTAAATATGCCTTTTTGGTGTTCACAGCATGTGACGTGGTCAAATTTTCACAGAGCTTCTCCACCACCTGTTATGTGATTTGTTTGAATACAGTAGCACTCATTTCCAGGGGCAGATCCAGATTTTGTGGGGCTGAAGCCCATACAATTTGGGGGGCCCTCTAAGAAAAGAATGCAAAATTACAAATACAAAGTTAAGTACAAAAGTGAATAGTTTTGTAAAATAAGAAAAGAAATCACAAAAAATTACAAATTTAAAAAAAGTTAACAAAACTACAATATCTAGAAAAATAACATAACATTTTTATGAATTACCTGTCTGACACACCTCTATAATACTTTCTTTTCTACATTTTTTGGCTACATACTCTTTGATTACCTTGTAACATAAAGATAATTTGGTCTGTCATATAGTCTGGTTTATGCAAAATATGTTTTTTTATTATTGATGATTAAGAAGAGCTTATTTTAGCTCCACAACTTGTTATTGGTAATGCCAAATAAATATTTGGATTGTTGTCAAATTTGGGAAAACCTGTATCAAGTTCATTTCAAACATGAGCTGTAAGATTTCAGGGATTTTCTAGGGCATTGCTAGGGCCCCTCTCTAGGCCTTGGAAGGGGCCTGTTAAAGTGGCTCCATGGTAAAGCTGCCCCTGGTCATTTCCCTTGGTTCTCTATTGTAACTTACAGTCATTTGTAAACTTACTGACAAGACAGTAGTATCCTATGTAGTATGCTCTCATTACCACTACATGCTACAGACTTCTTTCAGCAGTTGTTTTAACAAATACTTCACCTGTTTACCAGATGTTCAGGGGATGAATCTGACAACTCGAGGCTTTTGTAACAGCTCTCATCAGCATGTAGTTACAGAGTGATGGTCTTAAATAGTCTTAAAATTAAAGCTGAAATAGCAGATAGAGCTGCTGCTAGTCTTGTACCATAGTCTGCTTTGATTCCAGCTCATTTTACCATAACCACTTCATTGTAACTTCATGAATTTAAACATACTCTAATCCCAGTAATTAAGACTTCTCTGAACCAAAGTTCATAGGCACTGGATCTCATGAAGTTGTGAAAGAGTGCACTAGACATACCAGAAAATAACTGATCCATACAGCTGGCCCAACCAAGCATATATCTTACGGTGGCTTCTAACTCTTTACAGATAAACCTAGTTTATCAAGGATTGGTAAATATTTACCCATATAGGTAATTACTTATGAAATAAAACTTTCTGGCAGTGGTAACAGCTTGTCAAACTGACTCTTCAGTGACCATATCCTTCTTCCTCCCACCATAGCCAATCTTCCGTATAGAGCCGGCTTCCTCAAATGTTTATATTTTGGTTGGATGACACTTGTCATACATCCTTGTAATGTTCTGAAATTGCACGAACCACTTGGTATGTTTTAGTCTCAGTGCTGTTTTGAAATTTTTGCAGCTGTTTTGGTCTCATTTCACTTTGCATTGACATATTGATCACTGAACACTTGTGATCCTTTGCGTGAAATGTTAAAAAAAGAGAACTTTTTAAAGTTTCACTTCCATGTCATTTCAAACAGGTCTCATATAATATTTCCAAAAACTCATGGATCCCTTTCAGTTATTCATGCAACACTAAGTGGATGGATGACCCACCGGTGCTGCAAGAGTATAACAGTGCAACATGGATGACAGAATATTAACAGAAAGTGGACATTTGAACTGATATGAACATTCTTCTATTATGTGTCTATATTACTTAAAGCCTCTCTCACTCATCTCTATCTTGTGTCAAGGTTAAGAATGAGTGGAGCTGTGCCTCTCCTCCCCCTACATGCCTGCATGGTGTGGAGGGGAAAATGTTGAACTTTATTACTTAAAGCAATTTAACAATGATAATGTACTTATTATTATTATTATTATTATTATTATTATTATTATTAAGGCTAATGTTGTCTGGGATGTTACACCTTGTGGTGTGGTAGATTTATATAAATGTGTTGCGTCCTCAAATGTTGACATATCCACAATGTCACATCCCAGGATAGGAGACCGGTACTCTTCATAGTCATTGTTGTGAGAAGAATCTCAAATCTCACACGTACTTATATCCCCCAGGTATTGGCTTTCAGGATTTTAAAGCCTGTTAGTGTTTGCAAACATTTTGAAGGAATTTACTGCATCCATATTAGGATCAAAGTGAGTAGGGTGTGGGAGTGATAGGTTATAACATAGGTGAGTTGCAGGGATGGTCCACAGGAGGTGGTAATATAAGCCGGAGTGGATCACTGGGAATGGTGCACGATGTGAGGATCTGCTGACTGCAGTCCTGTGGATGTTGAAAGGGCTATTTGTTGTCACATTTCTCGTGCACTATTCTCATTTTATAGGATTGGGTTCTACTTCTTTGCCACTTGATGTGGACATATCTTGCATCTTGCCTAATCCCACTTTGACCCTGAAGATGAGGAGTGCATGACTCTGGAATGTTGGCATCAACAAATAAAATTGTGCGGTGTCACAAGCCAGACACCGAAATGTGAATAAACATTGTGAAAATCTGAAGTTATGAATATGGTATTTTAAGTTTAGTCAGGTTCTTTGTTGGGAACATTTCATTGTACGCTTTGATATCATGCATTTTTCTTGTTGGTACTTTGTTATGTGTTATGTGCCATTGTTCTTCATATAATGTGATATCACTGCACATGAATTTTTAAAGATCATAAACTGTATAATCATTTTCACATTTCACAGATATGGATTTCAAGACCCACTTATGCATTGCATTGGAATCATATATAAATATAAAAAAATTCATACTTAGGAATGTATCATGCTGAATGACTAGTCTGCACTTTTTGGAATGAGCCTTTGCAGTGAGGATTTGAAATTCATATGGCCAGAATGTTTTTGCATTTTTGCTGTAGTCATTTCTTCCGCTTATCTGCCACATGCACATAGTTTCCAATTAAAATAATCAACAAACCACATTTGTACAAAATTAGAAAATGGTGTTCCTGTATGCTGTCTGAAATTAAGCAGTTTCATGCTTAAAATTCTAGAGACATAAATTAATGAAAAGTATGGATATACAATCATGGTTTTGTGGTGGTGGTGGTGGTGGTGGCAGTTGGTTGTGTGCATGTGCGTTTTCCATTTGTATGTATTTGGGTAGGGGAAAGTGATATATGTACTTGAAGTAAGTTTACTTGAATTTCAAGAAAATAAGTTGTTTTAACACACTTTGTAGATTTTTAAGTCATGTTTGTTGCATTCATAGTGTGGTTTCACAGAGTGTGAATGGTGACTTTTCTTTTCCAACATGTAACAACATATGTTTTTAAAGAAAAGGTGTAATAAAAAGAAAACATGGGTGTGTGTTGGTTTAGCAGTTAGTACAGTACACATTCCTTATGAGCAGTCGTTCAGTTATAGGGTTTTGAAAACAAAGTTGTGATCTACAAATGCAAATCATCCATATACCATTAAATATAATTGTTCTTGTTTTGATGTAAGATAACTGTATAAAAGTTTATGTATAAAATGAGTATACCACTATAAAGATTATTCAACTCATTTTCTTTACCATACGTGTTCTTTTTTTTAGTAAGTCTCTTACAAAATAATTGTAGGATACAACATAAAGATCATCTCGCCACGTCATGCTGCTACTGGAGGAATTAACCAAGTCCTTCATATGTGTAAGTCTTAATACCCAGAACTTTTAAGCCTCTTTTCCTAATGCATAGATTTCTAGCCCTGCAGATGTACTATTGTTACTTTGTGAAGAACATACTTGTTCAATACAGATTATACTTGTTGGATATAACCTCAAAGTTTTGCACTGTTTTTGTGTTTGTAATAATTGACTTACAACCAGTATTTCATACATGGCGTAGATGCATCAGTGAATGCTTCACCAAATGTTACCCAGTGGTGATACCTGAACCAGGAGGCAAGATTCACAATGCAGTATGCCTGACCCCAGTGGTTCATTAGCTATCCAAAGAGAAAATTTTCGCATACCTGCAGTGTTATCTTACATTTTTAAAAAAAGTTTAATTTTTATGTAATATTAGGGCCCAATGACACTTGGTGCTAGTGTCGCCACCCAACAAGTTGACACATGTATTATTGAGTATAGGAAATTAAAATTACCAAGTTATCGTATCATACGTTCATCCCATATTTCGTCAAAGTTGGTAAATGCGTTCAAAAGTTGAAATCGGGCAGTCTGAGACAGCATGGTGAGCTCATAACACCTTTCCGTACAGAAAACACTCTTGACAAAATGAAAACCATCAGCTGGGTCGATCATCGATCGTGTTCAGAAATGCTGAGTCGATGATGATAGCGGGAATTTGGGAACAACGCGCGCCGTTGATGTTACAGTGGTCGAATGTAATCGGCGGTACTAGTGGTGTGTGTGTGCATTGAAGAGTGATATGCTTTGAATTTTAACGCAATATAATTCTGTGGGCTGCTTCACTAACGCGACATTCTGCGCTGGAAGATAGCAGTTTTCTTCATTAGAGGTAAGTGAATGTAGTAACGATGGTAACATCGCGTCAACGGGCGAAGTCTGCTAAGATCATTTAAATTTTGAACCTCATTAGTAACGAAAAGTTAGAAAGTGTGCCTATTAGTGTCCTCTCTACACATGAAAAGTGGAGAAATGCCGAATGGATTTTCATTACATTTGATGGTATGGAGGTTTCAATATAATCTTGGGTTGACAGTCGCGCAATGTTGTTTAAACCAGCAGACGTATACGAAACTGACTCCATGTCCATCGCCAGGTGATTTGAACAAATGGGCGCGCCTGTCAATCGAAGAAGATTTTGTTGAGAGCTTGAAGACGTATTAGGAGGAGGTTTACTGATGTATGTTGACCAGCTCCAGCTGTGGTTATCGGACAACAATAATGAACCAATCTGCAATTTTGGGTTCATGTTACTGCTGCCTCGCGGAACTTTTTATTTTTAAGTAAGATCGACTTAAACAATATTTTGCGCTGTTCCAGAGATTTCTAGATTTCATTGAAGAGTTACCAGGCATTCTGTGAATGACTTTATCATGGTCTTCAGTTTATAAAAATAGTGCCTTACGTTACTGAAATGAGGCTACACTTTAATATAGTAGTGTAGTGCACTGTACCAGTGAGACAAAACATGTTATTTGTAAGGGAATTTTCCAGAACATTGCGATTTGACAGTATTTCTCACTAATGTTTTGTCCCCATTACACTAAAAAAAATTTTCCACATCAAATTTTCCAAACCAAGCAGCAAACAGTAGAATTCTGGCTATTCAGCTGGGCAACGTAATGCAGTGGTTCACACACACACACACCCTCTCCCTCTACCTCTTCCCATTTGAAATGTATATTTTTCTGTCCTGGCACCTTTATTCCAAATAATGGTCCCTACCTCCCACACTTGTGCCCTTGATTGTCAAAGCTGGTATCAATATAGATCCCTTTATAATAGGCAAGGGACAGATAGTAACTCTGTGGAGAAGAGTACTTCCTCAGAAGCTTGTTATTCCTCAGCTAGTCTAGACATTCCCCAAATTTAATGGAACCACATTCACAAGAACCTGTTGCTGCTCCATATTCTGTGGCAGAGCATAAAATGTAGGAAAAGCAGAGACATAGAATCATGCTATAAAATATGGTGAAAGAAAGGTATAAGATATATATATATATATATATACTTAATCAATATATCATCCAACACATGATACACCATTTTTGACATATATCAACATCTACATTTTGGCACTGAGGTGCTGTCCTTAGGGAGTCATTATAACAAAGGTACAAGGGATGGACAAAATAATGGAAACAGTTGTTAAAGATACACATATCTTTATTAATATGGAGTTGGGCCACCATTTGCCTATAGTACGGCTTGCAACCTTCCTGGATAGACATATAAGTTATGAATAGTCTCGAGTGGAATAATGCTCCTCTCCTCATGAAGATCAACTTATAGGTCCTTGAGAGATGGTGGAGGAGGGAATCTGCTTCTCACCCTACTCTCCAAAGCTGAGCACAGTGGTCTGATGATATTTAAGTTTGGCGATTGTGCTGGCAAGGGAAGATGTTGAAGTGCATCTTCATGTTTCTCTAACCAAGACTGAACACTACTGGCTGTGTGTACGGGCAAAATGTTATCTTGAAAAATTGCATCATTGTTAGGGAAAAACACTGGACCATAGGATGCACCATGTAGTCCCTGGCAGTAATTTGACCATTCAGAGCAATTTTGGGACCAGCATAATACCAAGATATTGCTGCCCAGCTCGTCACACATCTGCCTCCATATTTCACAGTTGGAATCAGGCATTCAGTATTACAGACTTCCTTGGGTGTTCTCCAAATATAAACCCAACCTGATATTAGGAAAAACATGAAGGACTGCACATCTGGTTATATTATATGTTGCCATGCATCAGATGTCCAGGTTTTTGTGATCATAACATCAACTTTTTGGCTGTTTAGCACTGTTTTCAGTAATCAGAGATGTAGCAATTGCAGCTCTTCCATGGATGGTGGATTCATGAAGCTCTCTTCGGATTGTTTCTGTGGAAACAGTCTTCAAGATAGATATTGAGTTCTGTTGTCACCCTTGCTGCAGTAGTTCTATGATTTTTAGACACAATCCTCTTCAACGTACGGTGATCCCTTTCACTTAGTTTTGGTTTTCAGCCATTATTCCCCTCACCTGATGATGCATTCCCATGATTTGTGCATGCCGTCACAGTCTTGGAAACTGCTTTTCTGGATACACCTAATAAAGTGGCCATTTTGGTTACAGATGCTACAGTTAAATGTGCACCAACAATCTGTCCTCTATAAAAATTTGACGAGTCTCCCATTTTGCTTTCATACAAACTGTTACTAAACACAATCTGCCATGCATTCACACTCACACTACATGGCGTCTTCTTCTTTTTATCCTTCAATCTTTGATTGGTTGGCAGCTTTCCATCTGGAATTGTTGCAAGCCATTCTTTTCACTGCTGTATATCTGCCAGCGCCTGTGTTTCTGGCGACTTGCTTTAAGTATTGTAATTGAGGTCTTCCTATGTTCTTTTTTCTGAATATTGCTCCTTCAAGGATGTTTACTACAAACTCGTTATGCCTAATTATATGCCCTATCCATGAGTGGCATCTATTTTTTAAAATTTTTAAAAGTAATCTTTCTTCTTGCACCCTTTGAAAGACTTCATCATTCGTCATTCTATCTGTCACACTACACAGTGTAAACAGTTGTATTCCTATATATTCTAGTGTTTCCTTTATTTTGTCCATTCTGTGTACAGAGGCTAACATGCCAATATATAAGAATGACAAGAATTATTAAAATCTTAAGACCATCGCTGCTATAGGGTTTAACAAAATGTGGAAAATTGAATGTCTTGGGCCTAAATATATACAAGTAAGGTGCATTTTAAGATTTCAGTCATTCCTATAAGGAGGAGTGAACATATATTGGCAAGTTGGCTTATATACTTCTGTTATAATGACTCCTTGGATGGCACATCAGTGCTAAAAAATGTAGGAGTTGATATATGTCATAAATGGTACATCACATAATGTATGTTGGATGATGATGACTGAAGAAAAACTGGATGGAAGGTATAAGGAAGGCCATGAATAAAAGAAACCTAAATGAAGGCCAGTGGGAAGATAGGAAGCAGTGGAGTCTAGGTGTCGGACAACGCAGAACGACGTTTTGAAACCGATACATACATACATACAAGAACATGCACGGTAGGAATAACATAAATATTTAAAATGCAAAATCTGACATACTGTTTCGGTCACTTTCTGAAGCTTCAGCCTACAACATGGATACCACGCCAACCCAACCACACCGAAACACCAACACGCATCGAACCAAGAACACACAACCAATGTGGTAATTCAACACAATAGTCATAAGCTCCTGATGATGGATGTATTAATGTCCGAAATGTGTTGAGCGCATAAGAAGTGAAATAAAAATAGCAAGTGACATCAAGTTGGTCTTTTATTCTTCAACTAATTTATTCTAGGTTTATAAAACACACACCATACACAAAATAAGGGTTAATATAGAAAAACACATCCATCACAGCTGCATTTTATTTATGATTTCATTAAGCTACAAAAAATTAAAGCAATGGTCATGTAAGAACCAAGACAGGTACTTTTTTACAATCAAGGGAACGGCTGCAAAAAAAAAATTCAGTACTAAATTATGAAATTACCACACTTGTTACTTTCATCGACAACAGACATATTCTCTCATAACACAGCAATACATTTAATTATAAATTTAATTTCACGAACCTAACATTCAATTAACATTCATACCAAACATAAGCACAATCGAATTGTTACCATGTCACGTCCTTCGTCGCTTGGAAGGTGGCGGTGTCGGTGTGGTCACAGGACTTGATGATTTGTTTGAACTTGTGTCATCAGATTTAATGGAACCTCTTGTTGGTCGTTTGGCTCCACGTTTAGGTGAATAATCGTCACTTTTGGATTCACTCAATTCTCTTACTCGTTCTCGCTTAACAGAATTTATGTACGTTGCAAGAGATTCTTCTTTTTCTTCTTCCTTCTTAAGTTCCTTCTTTTCTTTAATGCTCCCTCTAGATTTAATAGGTTTTGTATCCTTGCTTTCTGAAGGCTCTTTCTTAGCTTCCTTTGGCAATTCCTTCATATCCTTCTTACTATCCCTTTTACCTTCTTTACTATCTTTACTTTCTCTTCTACCTTCTTTAACATCCCTTCCACTAATTTTTTTAGGTTCTTTTGTTGCTTCTTTATCTTTTTTATCTTTACTAACATCTTTACTTTCCTTAGAATCTTTCTTGTAAGAATTCTCCTTCACATCTTTACTGCTTTCTTTCTTTGTAACTTCTTTGACATGTTTACCAGATTCTTTCTTTTGTTCATATTTTGTTTCAACAGCTGGCTCTACAACACCTTCTGGTTTCTCTTGTTTTAGCTTCTCTTCCATCATACTGGCAAAATCTGCTTCAGGTAGGCTGAATTCTTTTTCATCATTGGGAAACGGAAGGCTTTCTGTATCATCCTGCAACAATACATTTACCGATACAATCATGCAACCAAGTCCTAAATTTTCATAGGTTGTGGCTAACTATACTGCAAGGTTGGGTTCATTTCTTTGTGTTAACTTTTGACATTTAATAATACAAATATTCCATACCATTAGTTTTTCTGTGACTTTGTATGTTCAAAGCATTCTACAAAAATGGAGCTACCACTAGAACTTCTTTAATAGGTGATAAAATTACGTGACACTCCATTGCCCAATCCAACAGAAATTGCATCTTGAATGATGTGAATGAAGCAGTACTTCTCATGGCTCCTTATTCTGATCACGTACTTTGTATTTCTATTCAACAATTTTATGCTACTGGAATTAATACAAGGAAGTGAGTTAGGTGTGAACTGTAAGCTTTTTTTCATTATTATTAACAAAACTGCCTGTTCTGTTAGGCAGTAATGTATGGTAGCTTCCAAAGTTCCAGCACAGAAATGAGTATAGGGACAAATGTGCTTGTGGATGTTCAGACTCGCACACCTTCTCCACACTACCGAACTGTTCACTTGATGGACAGCAAGCATGACAGAGTTCAGCATATAGCCAAACCGGTGCATGGAAGGAGTGGACAGGATGATAATAATTTGAGTCCTGAAACATAACAAACATGTCTGAAACTTGTTCTGTAATTTCATCATTTGTATGTCTTGACACCAGAATTATAATGGTCAGCAGCCAATCATGACTTGCCTACAAAATGTGACTGACACCAAATCACTTATGGCCAGATGATGTCTGTGCTCTTGTGTGATTTTACACAGCATAGATAATTGCTAGTTTGTTACTGACCTTTCCGGACAACCTGTAGGTCCCATCTTCTTGTAATGCTTGACCTTTGAAGATGGGACCGTTGGGTTGTCCGGCAACGTCAGTAGCCATGCTGTGTAAAATCCCAGAAGAGTGCAGATCTCATTTAGACCCAGCAGTAACTTGAAATCACCCATACTTAACAATCAGTTTACTCCTAGCATGCACTCTGGGAAGTGACAACTCCATACTGTACATCTTCAGGCAATTTAAAATAATTAAATTCTCTAACACTGACAGGTTTGTGATTTAAAATACTAAAGTGTAGACGTTATTAAATCTGTAAAATTGAAATTTCAACTAAAGAGTTAAATTTTTCCAAAATCTTGTTGTAGTTAGCACATTGTGCATTACAATCCTCAAATTTCCTTCTGGATAACACTAATGTGACAGACTGATTAGGATGGGCTACTACCATGGCAATCAACATTAGCAGATTATCTAACGTCCCTGGATTTCTCATTATGGGAAGGATCTGAGACATCTGCCTCATTACTGGACATGGGATATTCAGGCAAATGCCTGTTTCCCTGGTCAGATCTATTTCAGATTGAGTTTAGAGTATATGGATGTTTCTCTCACAGGCCAATGAACTGATTAATTTTTCTACTGCGTAAAATGCATACTTTGACTTTAATGTCTACTGTAGTACTTTTGTCACCTATATTTTTTTGTATATCTTGTTTGTATTTTGCTGTATATTACACACAGTCCACTTTCAAGGACACAATCCTTGCTACAAATGCAGTATACACATGCGTAAGATTTCATGGAATATGGAGCATTGCTACTACCCATTCTGAAAGCATTCATACGGTGTACTTGCTAACTACACACTACTCAAAATACTTCAGTTTTCAGTCGGGGTGTAGTAGCAGAACTGTCACTCCCACCGGAAGCTCCCTGTACTGCGCCATTCACAAAATCCAGAAGTTACCTCTCCTACATGTTTACCGTTTTTATATATATAACATGTGAGGCATATCAGTCACTAATGCAATCAATTAGTCATCCATGCACTGCACTCATATATGTTGGAATTCTTCCTTCCATACAATATATTTACACAGAAGCTGGTGGTTACAGTTTTCCCCTCAGCCAACTGAATAATCAAGAACTACTTGATAATCTGATATACAGTATAAGAAATACTTCTATAATGTTGTCTTGAAAAGTAATCATAATGCAACTGAATTGTGCAAAGTTTTGATTTAAGGGATGAAATTCATATTAGTGACAAAATTCAACCCTACACCCCTTCTGTACTATCATAAAATAGATGATGCAATACAAGTATATATTTTTTTTTTGAAGGGAGCCATCCTGTTGTGTAGCGTCAATTATTTATTACATTAGTGCCGTCAATACACAACAAATGGAAAGACCAGATGTATTAGTACAACTGGGTTATATCTGGCTTTGATAAATATTTTCATATTTCTTGTCCATTTCAAATGTTTATGGATTCTTGCACCGAGTCAAGGATGAGGTACCATAAGTTACCCCATTCTTGGGCTACTTTGAGATGTGCGTGATACAGTTCCTTATTTAGTTTATCTTTTTTTCTTGTATAAAAACTTGATATTATCTTTAATTCGGGTGGTCTGGATTTTGCTTTTTTGTTTTATGTGCAGCTGGTGACGTGATAGGTACCTTTATATTCGCATAGTTTGGAATAATCCTTTTGGAAAGACATTGTCTGTTAAAGAAAATATCGGCATTGCACTTCAGTACCTTAATCTTCAATTTCTTGTATTGGTAGATGGAACGTGCTTGACTGTTTGCAAATTTGAAGGGAGCCATGCCGTTGTGTATCGTCAATTATTTATTATATTAATACCCTCAATATACAACAAAAGCAAAGACCAAATGTATTAGTACAACTGGGTTATATCTGGCCAGATATAACCCAGTTGTGCTAATACATCTGGTCTTTCCATTTGTTGTGTATTGATGGCACTAATATAATAAATAAGTACAAGTATAGCCCATAGAGGGCTTCACTGTTCATAATGTACAATCCACAAGCTTAGGCACTGAATTTTCACATTAGTGACATGCACTTATGTAACATGCCCTAAACACACACTGTATTCCAGCAAGTCTCAGCTTTCATAATACTTCAACACACTTATCACTTAATATAGTATCACCATCGATCCTAGTAACCTTCATTCAACACATTATACACCACATCACAAATGAAAACATAACACACAAGCAAAGGTACTGTGTTTCAATTTATTTGTTTCTCGTGCACAAATAACAGTAGTTTAAAGTTTTTGTGAATTAACAGTGCCAAAGATTTTAGTATTACATCTGATGTACGTGGGTCTGCTGTTGTATGCTAGTTCCATCATTACATTTCACTCACCAAAGAGATACCCTCCCTAACTTCAAACCGTTTCTAGCATGTCTTGCAACATTCAAAGATAATGTAATGCAACAAAACCAAACCTGAATATTAAAACAAGTACAAACAGAAAGCTATAGATATTTAATGGGAACATAACCTAACGAGTCAGAAAGCATGCGGCCTCTTTACAACTCTGAATATTCACCCAGAACCTGGAAACAATCGTTCTATGATAAATTCATCTCGAAGACGTACCAAAGCTTGCATATCATACATGGTGTCTAAATGATCCCAAATTACTTTCGACGTTATATCTTTATTAACAGAGTTTCGAAACTTCTCGTAGATACAGGCCATCTGGAAATATTTGTTGACTCCTAAAAAAGAGAAAATCATCAATGCAGTCGGCTTTCATTTCATAACAAATGCTCTGAAGATACCAAAGCAAGCAAACACTTTGCTATAACAGGAGTAAATTTATATCTTACCGACTGGTTTATGTCCATACATTGCATAGAACAGCTGAACTTCAGTATCAACATTCCATTCTATCCCATCCACTGTACTATCCGTTTTCTCTTCGACCGCCATGTTGTAACTATCGTAGGTGCTGCGGGATAATCGGACAAGTAATCCATATCGATTATTGAATCGTTTGTGGAGCTAAGTTATTCTTCTCCAGGAACAGATTGCAGCACAGGTATCTGTGCGGTAATGTAAAGATTTGGGAATCCATACACCTGTTAGTTTTGTTTTTGTATTAGTCAAGTTTCCGTACTTCATATTAAGAAAAATGTTGATGCATGTCTGTAGTATAATGCATTTTGAAACACTGTGTTTTTCTGAAAGGTATTTACGAATTCAGCATCTAGGTGCAGCACCAGAACGAACTCCCCAGCAGTGGCGCAGCAGGGTTGTTGCACACCGGACTAGTACTTGGGAGTGCCGCCCCCTAACAGAAATTACAAACTTTACAAAAATCACAGTTTTTTTTAAATTGACTTTTATTCTACTTGGCGCAATAATTTAAAATTTGTTAAGTGCAGAAAATCAATATTTTTGTATTTGAACTATTATTTTTGCGTCCATTTTGCCGCCCCTTGGACTCTGCTTCCCGAAGCGGCCGTACCACTCGCCCTCTTCCCCGCCCCCTAGCTACGCCCATGCTTGTCTGCGGACTTCTATTACTTCTTAATTTATACCCGTATCTTACAGCTGTACCATATAAATCGAAATATTTGGATCCGAAACTTATTCCGAGAATATCTTACACGTGTCGTTTCAGTGATAATTCTCAAGCGCGTTAAGGGTTGATCAAACACACTGAATAATCTTACATGTCTATGAATCATCGCAAGATTAAAATTGACTTTTTGAGCCTCAATACGTTTGTTAGTAACATGTTTATTCCACCAGTAACTTTTAATTATTTTACTGATTTTTCAGCACTTTTGTTGGAAAAGTGCACTGGTCCTAGTCTATTGCAGTGATGTATACGGGGTAAAACTAAACTAAACTCCGTGGCCTTAGTCCGCACGCGAATTATACCGACAGAGCGGCCGCCGCCGGTCGGCGAAGTTAGTGCCAACTTTTGCGGATAGAGGGGTGTCACGTGGTCAGCGCA
>Ga0131853_10001976_pt1 | contig 36687 bp, 27 predicted proteins | sample TergutLab28metaG_FD_92764 | JGI IMG/M metagenome (GOLD analysis project Ga0131853, IMG submission 92764) | Labiotermes labralis P1 segment gut microbial communities from Petit-Saut dam, French Guiana - Lab288 P1 (version 2) (version 2) | ecosystem: Host-associated > Arthropoda: Insects >... | reverse complement strand
TGGCACAAAATTCACCACGCAAAACGCCATCTAAAAAAGCTAATTTTTAGATGGCGTTGCGTTGTAGGTTAGCCCTTGTTTTTAAGGTTAATTTTGATGTTGTACATTGTATAGTGATATAGCCGTCAGCGAAGCTGACTGAGGACTGCTCTTGACCTGCGACGCAGAGATAATCCTCCGTCAGAGCCTCGCTCTGCCACCTCCTTTATACCACAGGCACCCCTTCCGCCGAGCCAATCGCTTCGCTCTTGGGGCGTCAGTTGCAAAAGGAGGCTTTGGGCTAAATCTTCAAAAGATTTGTAAAACGCTTTTTTCAGAAAATGCAAGCCCCCAACGTCGATATGTTGGGGGCTTTTTGGAGCTGCTACCCGGATTTGAACCGGGGACCTCATCCTTACCAAGGATGCGCTCTACCGACTGAGCTATAGCAGCAGGGTACAAAAACGAACCATTTGCGGAGGGGAATCCCCCGCAAATGGACGTTTGTTTGAAGTGGCGACCCAGAACGGGCTCGAACCGTCGACCTCCAGCGTGACAGGCTGGCGTTCTAACCAACTGAACTACTGGGCCATATGCCGTGTTATTATACTAGGGAAAACCGTCCCTGTCAAGAGTTTTTCCCGATGAAATCAGAGCACTCCTCCGGCACTTCGCCCCCCAGGGGGCCTTCTCTTGCCGCAGGGCGGCAATTCACCTTGTGACAGTTCCTTTTCTGCCCTTGTAGGGGCGCACACTGTGCGCCCGGACGTTGGAAGCATACCGCATATGGTTTGTACGGTAGCGGTTGACGGGCGCACACTGTGCGCCCGGACGTTGGAAACATACCGCATATGGTTTGTTGCGGCAGCGGTTGACGGGGCGCACACTGTGCGCCCCTACGGCGCAAACAGTGTATCAGCGCAGTTGGATACGCACACATGCCGCAAGACAATCCTCAGTCAGCCCTTGCCAACCTCCCCCAACTGGACATTGCGCGCATAAGACGCCGCCACAGCGGATATGACCGCCTGGCGGAAGCCCGCCTCCTCCAGTGCTGCCACGCCGGCGATGGTGGAGCCGCCGGGGGAGGTGACCATATCTTTCAGCGCCCCCGGGTGGAAATCCGTCTCCAGGACCATGGCGGCGGCCCCGTAGACGGCCTGGGCGGCGAACGTTTGGGCGCGGGTTCGATCCAGCCCGGTCAAGACCCCGCCGTCGGACAGGGCCTCGATAAACATGTACACAAAGGCGGGGGAGCAGGCGGCTACAGCGGTGGCCTGATCCACCAGCCGTTCCTCCAGCTGGGTGACTACGCCGCAACAGGATAGGATGGTTTCCAAATCCGCAACATCCCCATGGGCGACGGATGCGTCGCAGGCGTAAATCATAAGCCCGTTCCCCACCAGGGCTGGAGTATTGGCGACGATCCGCACCACGGGATAGGCAGGACTGCCCATGATCTCTCGGATCGCCTCGGTGGTGACCCCCGCCAGGATCGAGCAGAGGAGTTTCGGGCGGTCATCCGCCAGACTGTCCCGCAACACAGGGGCGATCTCCTGGATAACGGCGGCGGCGCCCTGGGGCTTGACACAGAGGAACACGTAATCAGCCGCCTCCACGGCGGCGGGATTGGACGGGGCCGTGCGGCAACCTAACTCTGCGGCCAGGGCCTCGGCTTTTTCTTGGAGATAATCGGTCAGGATAATCTGCGCCGGGTCGATACTACGGCAAGCGGCCCGGATCATAGCGCCACCCATGGCGCCTGTCCCGATGAAGGCGATTGTTTTGTTCATGTGTGAGCACCCCGTTGTAGGATTTGCTCTATTGTAGCGCATTGGGTTGAAAAAGAAAAGCCTTTTTTCACAGGAAAGGGGGATCTGCGCTGTGGGCAGGTTGAGTGATTAATTGCCCGTATCTTTGGGGATATCGTTTCGTTTTCTGGCTTTTAGAGTAAGGATTAGTGCGGTAATCCATGCAATAAAACTCATCGCTATGTACAAAAAAAGGAAGAGAAAAGATGCAAGTGAGGAGCCTGACCCATAAATCCCGTCTGGATACAGGCGCTCATAGAAAGGCGTAAAGAGTGGAAATCCAAGTATAAATGTAGCAATAAAGAGAAGCGTAGAAAAGAAAAATCTTGACAAAGATATGTTGCTTAAACCCCAGACCAATAGGGCGAAAGGAAAAATTAACAGGAGTATTATAGGCATGAGGCGCATTGTAGCTGGTAAAATATAAAAAAAGGCAAGAGAAAAAATAAGTACAAAAATAACATTATTCATGAGTCCAAGCAGCAATAAATTCCACCATTTTTTCTGCAGGAATAACCTAAAAAACTTTATCATGTCAGCACCACAAATATAAATTTTCTCGCTCACGACCACAGTGCAAAACACCCGCCGCCTGCGAGCTGCACCCTCTTACGAAAGAGGGTAGGGGTTGCGTCATCCTTCGTCTTTGCCCTCTTTTGTAAAGAGGGTGGCTCCGCAGAGCCGGGTGTTTTGCTCTTCCCTACGTACAAATTATAAACTCGCCGGACCACGTTGCCAAAAGCGGGGCAACATGACAACTTCATGTCCTGCAGTTAGCATACCAAAAAAGCCCATAAGAATCAACCATACCGCTCTCTAGGTTATTGACAGAGTGCAAAAAATTTGGTACAGTGAGAAAAATTGAACAATGACAGTTCGAGACCATCCTGTCAATAAACAAAACTAGGGGATTTGCAAAGCGTATGTTTTTTATAAACAGTGCTTTGTGTGCTTTGGCTGGGTCAAAAATCCCGGCCATTTGTTTTTTCTGCCCCAAATTGGAGAAGCCTATGAAATACCCACAGACCAAAACTGCCAAACTCACATATTCCGCCGCCGTCGTGGCGATTTTTATCGTGGTGATGTATATTACCCAGCCCATCTCGTTCGGACCAATCCAGAGCCGGTTTGCCACGGCCCTGTACGCCCTCCCCGCCCTATTTCCTTTCCTGGTACTACCGCTGGCGATTGCCAACGGGTTCAGCAATTTTATGCTGGGTAGTTTCGGTCTGCCGGATGTCATCGGCGGTCTGGCAATCGGCCTGATCACCAGTGGTGCCGCGTATCTGGTGGGGCGATTCAAATTTTCCATGCTCCTGGTGATTCCCATCATCATCTTCCTGCCCGGATTCATCGTCCCCATCTGGCTCTCACCCCTCACCGGGGTGCCGTATCTAATTCTGGTGCTCCAGCTCTGCCTGGGCCAGACCCCGCCCGCCATATTGGGCTATATCCTCTTGCGGGCCCTATCAAATATAAAGGAGACTTCCCAATGAGTGAAAAAATCCCCGGCCTGTCCCTCCTGGGCAACAGCGCCACCCAATATTCCGCGGATTATAACCCCGGCGTGTTGGAGGCATTTGAAAACAGGCACCCGGACATGGACTATATGGTGAAATTCAACTGCCCGGAGTTCACCAGCCTCTGTCCCATGACGGGCCAACCGGATTTTGCGGCCATCTATATTAACTACATCCCGGATCGCTTGATGGTGGAGAGCAAGTCCTTGAAACTCTATCTGTTCAGTTTCCGCAACCACGGCGCATTCCACGAGGACTGCGTAAACGTTATCCTAAAAGATCTACGGGCGTTGATGCGGCCCCGGTTTATCGAAGTCCAGGGCAAGTTCACCCCACGGGGCGGGATCAGCATCGACCCCTACACCAACTGGGGCCAGCCGGATACGTTATACGAAAAAATGGCGGCGTATCGGCTGGAAAACCATGATCTGTCCTTCGAGGATATTGACAATCGGTAAATTTTTCTGTCTCCCATGTATGAAACCTGTCTCGGTTGGCGAAAATAGCCATAGAGACGCTGCGCACAAGTCCGATGCCAGTTGGCGTCCGGGACATGTGCGCAATTTTTTTGGGAGGTAAACGATGAATCGGAAAGACAAATTTTCCAAACGGGCTGGCGACTTCTTTACAGGCAAGGGCTTTTACATCGTCCTGATCCTGTGCGTTGCCGTCATCGGCGCGTCGGCCTGGACTATGCTCGCAACCAACAACGAGACCGGCTATGAGATGGATCTGCCTGTGGTGGCAGAGGTGACGCCCCAGCCGACACCGCGACCCCAGACGCCCGGTCTAGGAGAGCGGCCACGACCCGAGCCGACCCCGAGACCGACCCCGATGCCGGAGGAAGATGAGACCTGGTTCTTCGGCCCGTCGGAGCCGGAGACAGAGGAACCCTCGACGGAGCCCCCCGCTGAACTGCCCCCTGCGCCGCCGGTGTCGGAACAGGAGACCTGGACACCGCCTGCGATCCAGGATATGCAGTTCGTCTGGCCCGTGTCCGGTCAGGTAGAGGTGTCCTACGCTGTGGAGACCCTGGTCTTTGACCGTACCATGGGCGACTGGCGCACCCACGCCGGGATTGATATCTCCGCCGAACTGGGAGAGCGGGTGCTGGCCATTTCCGCCGGGACTGTGGAGCAGGTCTACCAGGACGACCTCTACGGCACCACGGTAGTTATCTACCACGGGAATGATCTGCGTAGTGTCTACGCCAACTTGGCGGAGCTCCCCCCGGTTGCGGAGGGCCAATGGGTCGAGATGGGTAGCGTCATCGGATCAGTGGGTACCACTGCCCTGATGGCGGCGGGCAGAGCCCATCATCTGCACCTGGAGATCATTGAAGAGGGCGTGAGAGTCGACCCGCTGAATTTCCTGCCGGAACGCAGATAACGGGCGATTTATCCGAAATAGAAGACCGGGCCTTGATCAAAAGATGATCAAGGTCCGGATTTTTATTTCTTGAACGGGAAGAGAGACAGATGTTAATGCGATACACTGGTATTTTTCCTTAGACTTTGCAAAATAAGGAAAACCATAGTATAATGATGTCGAAAAATATCGCTTTGATATGCGCTCAAATACTAAAGGTAGAGATGAGTAAAATTTGAGCGCTCTACAGAGACCGACGGGGAGGGGAAATTTAATGGAAAAATCTAATAAATTAGTTGAAATTGCTTTTCGCAAACTAAAAGCGCATATCTATTTTGACAAAACAGCTCTGCCACTTCGAGATAAAGTAGTTAAATTTGAAAATGACTCTGATTTTAAGAAAAATCTCAAAAAAATAGCTGATACATACGACAAAAACTCATTAGATAAAAATTCACCAATCGTGTCAAAAATACGCGACTCAATTTCTGTGCGACAGTTTCCGAAAGCAATGTACAAAACAGAGGATGATAACGAAAAGGTAATAAGTGTTGGTATTCCGGGAAAGTTACCGAAAGTATCTGAACAACATTACTTTATCGACATGGATGTTGAAGGACATATTTTAGGTGTTCTTTGGATTATGATGTTCGGTAGGCGTTTGGACGATTTGTGCTTTGAAAATTCACGTGGAAATAGATTGCGGAAAAACCTCATATGGGATGAGGATGAAGAAACAATTGAGTATGCAGTTAAGGATTCGCCCGTATTATTTGAGCCATATTTTGCCCAATACTCATTGTGGCGAGATGATGGCCTTTCATGTGCTGAAGAGTTGTTAAGCAAAGGCCATGATGCGTTGATTCTTACACTTGACTTAAAGGAATTCTACTATAACGCTGGTGTTACAAAAGCTGTATTTGACACGATACTTAAAAATGAAGGTGATCCAAAGAAGCGCAACCTGCATGCTGCAATATTTTCTATAATAGAGTGTTATTCGAAAAAATTGTCAGGAAGTAGACCCTTAAGTTCTGGCGGCAATGTTCTCCCTATTGGATTTTTGCCTTCAGCTGTGCTTGCAAACTGGTGTCTATCTAACTTTGATAAAGGCATATTAGATTTTTGGAATCCGAGTTATTATGGTCGCTATGTTGATGACATTATTATTGTTGAAAAAATTGAAAAAGGCAGTAAAATTTACAAAAATGCAAGAGAAGATAAGCTTACAAAAAACTGTGTAATTGACTATTACCTTGGGAGAGGTCGTCGAAAGGATACAGACTGCTTTGTTGAAAAGGCGAAGGAGAGTGAGGTCGCAGAGAAATCCGAAAAAACGCATACGAATGATGACAGTGCTAAAGGTGCAAAAGGAAGTATATTCAGAGTGAATGAGGCTTTTTGCTTATCGCCAGAAAGCGAGTTCGTATTTGAGAGCGAAAAAACACGCACGATCACATTGTTTGCGGATAACAATTCGACCGCACTGATAAATAAATTTAAAGAGGAGATTCACAAAAACGTCAGCGAATTTCGTCTCATGCCCGACATGGGTGAAGAGTTTTCGCAGGATGACTTTAGCTATTTTTATCGCATTGAGAATGATGCTACAATAAACAAATTGCGTGGAATTAAGGATATCATGATAGATAAATATGAATTATCAAAGTTCCTTGGCAAGTATCTTGTTGTAAGCAGATTGATTGATGATGGTAGTTCAAAGAAGTTCACGAAAAAAATTGGGGAAATGCTCAATGATCATGAACTAATAGAATACTACATTTTATGGGAACGCATATTCGAGATTTTTATTATCGATAAAGAGTATATTGGCTTTATAAATTTTGCAAATCGAGTAAAAAAAGCGATTGATACGCTTACAGTTATAAAAGAAGGGGCAGATACAACGAAGGATGTCGTTCGCATAAGAGAGAGTTTGAAAAAGCATTTGTTGGCAGCATTAAATCGTGTGCTATCCTTGGTATGGGGTGAAAATGCAACTGAAATAGTGGAGGCCCTTTCTAAGATTGACCCGGAAATCTGTCCAAATATGGATATGCGCGAAGCATATATTAAAAAACATATGAGCAATAAATATATCGCATCCGTTCCTACTGGGCTGTTATCCCTGCTTAATCTCTCTGATGAGTTTTGTGTAAATTTTACGAATTTTTATGAAAGCTTCGAGTTTTTGAATCGCCGCTTTACTTCTAAGGCACCTGAAGATAAGCAGTCTGAATACAAATATTTCCCATATTTTCGCCAAGCACAAGATATTGCTGCGGAAATGTTTATGAAGTCAATTTATAGGAAAGATGGTATGGCGAACAAGAGAGACTTGTATGAAGACTATAAAGAGGCAATACACCAAGGAGACGCAGACTCCCCCGTAAGCACTGCGCACGGCTTGCAGTTGTCTGATGACAACGTGTCCGATCCGCTTAATATTTTTCTTTCTGTGGATAATAAAAAAGCGCATAAACTTAAAATCGCCATTGCGAATATAAATATGAATGTAGAGAAAAATTTGGAAAATATACTGAAGAGAAAGAGGCCCGATAGAACGAGTGGGCGCTATAGGGCATTAGCAAAACTGGTGAATGAAGCAATTATTGAGAAAGCAGATATGCTCATCTTCCCAGAGAACTACATACCGTTTGAATGGTTGCCCTCTTTAGAAGCTAAAGCCGCCCGTGAGGGAATGGCCATTATTACTGGCGTTGAGCATATGCTTATTAATAACAAAGAAGTGCATAATTACACTGCTGTTATACTTCCATTTAAATATCATAAAACAATTCCTACTGCCGCGGTTTCGTATCAACTAAAAAGATCGTACTCTCCTGAAGAAAAGAGAGTTATTGAAGGATATGGATTTGAAGTAGCTGAAGAGAAGTCGGATCGGCTACTATATCGCTGGCGTGATTGTTATTTTCCTGTGTACTGCTGCTACGAGTTCGTTGATATTAGGGATCGTGCTAAGTTTATTTCTTGGGCAGATATGATTGTTGCGGTTAATCACAATAAAGACACCAATTATTTTGGGAGTATAGTAGAGTCTCTGTCTCGAGATTTGCACTGTTATTGCGTACAAGTGAATACATCAAAATACGGGGATAGCAGAATTGTTCAACCGAAAGGAACTATTGAGCGGAATATGGTTGTGGTTAAAGGAGGGAAAAACCCAGCACTGTTGGTCGAGGAAATTGACATTCAGGCTTTGCGGGAGTTTCAGATTAAAAGCTATGAATTACAGAAGGGTGACAAGTTTAAACCTACCCCACCCGGCGTTGATAAAGATATCATTCTAGCGAAACGCAAGAAATAAAAAAAGCGGGGGTAAACACCCCCCGCCCAACAAAGCAAAAATTACATTCAAACAAAATACCACTGGGGATAACTCTTATAGTGAAATTGTCCCAACTGCTCAAACTCATGTATCCCGGATAGGCCCAATCCGTGGAGTTTTGCGTGGAGCGCTTCTGTTTCCATCCCCACCAACGCCGCGTCTATGAACGGTTCCCCGTGTAAAACCGCGCCCAAAACAGTCAGGTGGCCGTCTGCGATATAGTGATAGCCTTCAAACGCCACAACGGGGATGGGGAACGATGCGGTGTCCGCGTCAATCCGCCCGATGTGTTCTAAAGGGAACAGGGATCTGGGGTCCAACAGAATTTCGGGAGTGGTATCGCCCTGTTGGCAATACGCCTGATATTTCTCGAAGATCACGTCCGCCAACATCTCCGGTGTGGCGTAGGTGGCGTCGATTACTAAGTTGTAGTTGGAATAGTCCAGATTATCCACGTCATAGATGTCTTGGAACCGCTGATTTTCCAGCTTGCCCCGCGCAATCAGTTTCCACTTGGCCTCCTCCACGTCGGCGTATACTTCCTCCTTGCCCCGGCGATCCCCCACGACCCGGATGGCGGCCTCTAAGGGGTCCACCGTGACGAACACTTTGAAGGAGTTGACGGCGAAGTTCCACGCCATCCGGGAGTCGAACAGGATGGGTGTATCGGCTTTTTCCAGGGAGAGTCTGGTGGTGGCCTCGTCAATGGCGTGGTCGAGACTGATATCATTTGCCATGAGCTGGTTCATTTCCAGGGTGCTCACGTCCCGCTCCTTGGCGATCTCCCGTTGGATTGCGCCTGTGCTGTAGACCTGGAATCCGTGGCGCTCCCCCAGCACCCGGCAAACCGTGGATTTGCCGCTGCCCAATCTGCCCGCAATGGAAATATGCATCTGTATCCCCTCCCTTTGAATCGAAAGTTGTAGGGGCGAACCGCATTCGCCCGCAATTTTCCGCCCTTGACCTCCTTTTCCAAAGGAGGTGGCAGGCCGCAAGGCCTGAGGTCGGATTATCTCTGCGCCGCAGGTCAAGGGCAATCCTCCGTCGGCTACGCCGACAGCTCCTTTACGAAAGGAGCCATGAAAGACGGGGGCGCTATAAGAAAACGTTTACGCCCGTGCTTGAATTTCTGCCTTGATCTGTGATAAAAATTGCTCCACGGACATGGCCCCTTGATCCCCGCCGGAGCGGGTGCGGACGGAGACTTGTCCGTTCTCCACTTCCCGATCCCCCAGCACCAGCATGTAGGGGATTTTTTTTACTTGGGCCTCCCGGATTTTATAGCCGATTTTCTCGTTGCGGAAATCCGTCTCCGCCCGGACGCCGCTCTGCTCCAACGTCTCATAGACCACCTGGGCGGCCTCTCTCGCCCGGTCGGTGATGGGTAAGACCCGTACCTGTACGGGGGCCAGCCAGGTGGGGAACGCCCCGGCGAAGTGTTCAATGAGAATGCCAATAAACCGCTCAATAGAGCCGAACACCACCCGGTGGATCATCACGGGCCGGTGCTTTTCCCCGTCGGGGCCGATGTATTCCAGTTCAAATCGCTCCGGCAGTTGGAAATCCAACTGGATTGTACCGCACTGCCAGGTGCGGCCCAGGCAATCTTGCAGATGGAAGTCGATCTTCGGGCCGTAGAACGCCCCGTCGCCCTCATTGATGATATAGTCTTTCCCCAGTTCTTCCAGGGCGTCCCGGAGGGCGTCTGTGGCCCGATCCCAATCGGCCTTTTCCCCCATGTGGTCTTCCGGCATGGTGGAGAGTTCAATGTGATAGGGGAATCCGAACAGGCCATATACCTCGTCAATGAGACTGACCACATTCTTGATCTCGTCTTTGATCTGATCCGGCGTCAAGAAGATGTGGGCGTCGTCCTGGGTAAAACACCGCACCCGCATGAGGCCGTGAAGGGCGCCGGACAGCTCGTGACGGTGTACCAGTCCCAGCTCCCCCGTACGGAACGGGAGATCCCGGTAGGAGCGGGGCTCGGATTCATAGATTAAAATACTGCCGGGGCAGTTCATGGGTTTGATGGCGAAATCTGCGTCATCCACCATGGTGGTGTACATGTTTTTCTCATAGTGGCCCCAGTGGCCGGACCGCTCCCACAGGTGGCGGGACAGAGCGATGGGCGTGCCGATTTCCTGATACCCGGCCCGGCGGTGGATTTCACGCCAGTAGTCGATGAGCTGGTTTTTCACCGTCGTCCCGTTGGGCAAGAAGAAGGGGAAGCCGGGGCCTTCATCCCGGAGCATGAATAAATCCAATTCTTTGCCCAATTTGCGGTGGTCCCGCCGTTTGGCCTCTTCCAAGCGCTCCAGATAGGCGTCCAGCTCCGCTTTTTTCGGGAAACAGGTGCCGTAGATCCGCTGGAGCATTTTCTTGCTGGAATCCCCCCGCCAATAGGCCCCCGTACAGTTGGTGAGCCGCAGGGCGTTGGCCTTGAGGCCTCCGGTGTTGGGCAGGTGCGGCCCGGCGCAGAGGTCGGTAAACTCGCCCTGTTTATAGAATGAGATAACTTCATCCGAGGGCAACTCTTCGATGAGTTCGACTTTATACGGATCGTCGGCGACCAGCTTTAACGCCTCGTCTCTGGACAAGGTGAAGCGCTGAATATCCAGCTTCTCCGACACGATCTTACCCATTTCCGCCTCGATTTTTTCTAAAATCTCCGGCGTGAAGACGGTCTCGCTGTCGAAGTCGTAGTAGAACCCGTCTTTGATGGCGGGGCCAATGGCCAATTTCGTACCGGGATACAGCCGCAAGACCGCCTGGGCCAAGACGTGGGCGGCGGTGTGACGAAAAGCCAACCGTCCCCCCTCGTCGTCAAAGGTGAGGATGCTCAAGGCCGCGTCGTCCGTGAGGGGGGTGGAGATATCCACCACCTCTCCGTTGACCTCCGCCGCCAGGGCGTTTCTGGCTAGGCCGTGGGAGATCCCCTGGGCCACCTGGAGACAAGTGCTCCCCGCCTCGACTGAGAGTGTGCGCCCGTCTTTTAGTGTGAGTGTAATCATATGCGATCCCGTCCTTTATCTGGGTTATGTGTAGATTTTAATTATTGTATCTCTAGGCCTGTCCTTTGTCAAGGATTGCACCCGGAGGGGCGTGGACAAGTGCGCTTTTCGTAGAGGGCGTTGTCCGCCCCGCCTCTCCCTGCTGTATCCCAGGCAATGCGGGACACTGAGGGCATGGTTGTACAGTGTGCAACTGTAGAAAATGTTTATACTACGACATAATCTGCAAGCTTAGTATACCAAGGGAATTTCACAAGATTCTCGCCGTCGTCAACATCATAAATTTCAACCTCATCCAATCTTTGCGCAAAAAGTGTCCCGTTAAAGACCGCTTGAGCCTTAAAATCTTCAAACGTGCTAAACTTTTGCTCATCCAAGTAAAATATTGGGTCGAAAAAACCTTGTCGGCGGTTGAAGTCGCTTGTAAAGCCAACTCTGTAATCTCTATTAGCAAAACGGATATTAAATCTAGCTCCGCCCTCGTCACCATCAATAGCATCTTGCATTATTTGCAAAATTACAGGGATGGGACAAAGCACTCGTTTAGTCTCCTTTTCTCGCTTTCTGAAAAACATAATAGCCTCCCTCGCAGTATATAAATTCGCTACATATAAGCAAAACACCCGGCTCTGCGGAGCCACCCTCTTTACAAAAGAGGGCAGGGTTAAAACATCCTTCGTCTCCGCCCTCTTTCGTAAAGAGGGTGCCGCCCGCAGGCGGCGGGTGTTTTCCACCGCCTACTATAAATTTGCTACACTATTGCAAGCAATAGGGGTGCCATTTATCCTCTCTCATCTGGTGAGAACAGGGCTGACGTATGAGAGGAAAATTTGTAATCGGTCGCTTTGTAGGGCGTGACGCCCTCGGCACGCCGCAAATTTGCAGAAAATTGTTTTGAAAATGGTGCACCAGGGCGTTGCACCCTACATCAGCCGCACCCCGTAAGAAAGGCGATGGTGTGCTCGACTGCAAAGCGTTCTTCCTGCGTCAGGGGTTTGCCTGCATTGCGGTAGTCAAAGCTGTTGTTAAAGCCCCGGACAGATTGGAGCAACTCATCCAACCGGGCCTGTATAATTGCCGCTAGCGCCGCCGCAAATGGGGGATACTGGCCGCCCAGCTCGTTCTGGCCCGTCTGGAACAGGGCGGCGGCATGGATCAGGCAGTAGTCGGATCGGCCCTCAAAGCGGGTGCGAAAGGCGTTGTCCCGCTTCCACATGGAAACCGCATTGGAGATCACTCGTTTTTCCAATGTCTCCAGCCGATTGCAGACATAGCAGGCGTGGGCGGTATCCGAGAGCCGTTCTGCCATGTCCGAGGTCTTGGCACCGCCGAATAAGCTCCGCTTTTCGCTGCCGCTCGTAGCCAACACGTCGCCGATGGCCATGAGATGGCTCTCCAGAATCAGACCCAGGGGCAGGCGACTCTGTTGATCCAACAGGGCCTGGAAATGGGTCTTACAGAAGCCCATGCGATTGGTCTCCACCCGCACGTCGGATTCCATCATGGCGGGGCCCAGGATATACGCCAGGGCTTCCGCCTCGTATCTGTCCCCCAGGGCGCAGAAGGGGCATCGGTCTGTCTGCTCATATGCCTCGTTGATGGGGATGGTATAAATCGTCTCTGCCATATGCGGTCTCCTTTGGTTACTGTGTCCCCGCCCGCGTGCGGGGACAACATATTCATTATACAGAAACTTGGGTGGTTTATGCAACTGTGAAAAGTCTTTGACAAATCATACGTGATATGCTATTCTTTTTTACAGTACAAGTAAGTACGAACTGAGCAGGCGATAAACCGAATGGGTTTATGGGGCCGGGCCACAACCTGTGGCAGCAGAAAGCGAATGAAACGCATCTGTGGGACAGTGTACGTTCCCATAGATGCGTTTTTTTGTATCCAATGGGAGCTTGGCGAATATAATAAAGTGGAGGCAAGCATTTATGAAACGAACCAATGAACAAATCGCCATGCGGGTATCCCTGCACACCATCCTCGGCAACATCGCCCTGACTGCGTTCCAATTATTTGCCGGCATATTCGGACGATCCGTCGCCATGGTGGCCGATGCAATTCACGGCCTGTCCGATCTCATCAGCACCATCATTGTGATGATCGGCATCAAGCTGGCGAATCAAAAGCCGGATAAACAGCACCCCTATGGCCATGAGCGCTTTGAGTGTGTGGCCGCGATTCTGCTATCCGCGATTTTATTTGCCACAGGGGTCGGTATCGGTTGGGCGGGACTTCAGCAGATATTGGAGCGGGAGTTCAGGCCAATGGCAATCCCCGGGTTGATTGCGCTGATTGCAGCCGTTGTGGGCATCGTCGTGAAAGAGGCCATGTATTGGTATAAGCGCCACGCGGCGAAAAAAATCAACTCCAGCGCACTGATGGCCGACGCCTGGCACCACCGGTCAGACTCCCTCTCGTCTATTGGCAGTTTCGGCGGCATCTTAGGCGCCCGGCTGGGATTTCCCATACTGGATGCTGTGGCGGCGATTATTATCTGCCTGTTTATCTTAAAAGTCGCGGTGGATATCTTCCGGGACGCTGTAGGGAAGATGACAGACAAGGCCTGCGACGAACAGACAGAGGCGGCCATGCGAGACCTCATCCTGGAGCAGGCGTCTGTCGTGGAAGTTGACGTGCTGAAAACCCGGCTGTTTGGAGACAAGATATACGTTGACGTGGAGATCAGTGTGGACGGATCCCACACCCTGTGCGAGGCCCATGACGTGGCCCAAGATGTACACGATGTGATCGAGGCGGCGTTTCCTACGGTGAAGCACTGCACTGTACATGTGAATCCCGCGGAGAGTGACCCGGGAGTCGAGGACGATGGCAATCGTCCCACAGATTAGCTGACAATATATCAACAAAGGGCGGATGGCATTGTGCCATCCGCCCTTTGCGATGCACACACTCGCTAAGAAAGATCCCGCACCGAATCCCGGATTGTAAGCGTGGGTGTGTAGGCATGCTGCATTTTGTGGCTGGGAATTTCGATCATTTTTAAGAGAGAGGTAGCGGCTAGGTTGCCCATCTCCGGGCCGGGATGGGTGACGGAGGTGATGGATGGGGTCGCCAGCCGGCTTAAGATCGAGTCGTCAAAGCTGGCGATGGAGAGGTCATGGGGAATGCGCAGACCCAGTTTTGGAGAGGCCTCAATCAGCTTCAAAGCCACGCGGTCACTGTAGCACAGGACGGCGGTACAGTCTGAAAGGGCCTCTGACAGCAGGGGAAACTGTTCGTTTGAAAATAGATAGTCCAAGGTCTCATCCGAGTACCAGAGGACACGGTGTTCATCTAGCTTCAAATTTTGTCCGTACAATTTGTTGACAAAGCCCTCATACCGGAGTGCGCCCTGTATTGAGTCGAGCTTAAAAATCCCGCCGATTTTCTGGTGGCCCTGATTGATCAGATGTCCGGTGGCAATGCGGCTGGCCTCTACGTCATCGTTTATAATATAGTTGCAATCGAGCCGGGGATAGTAGGTGTTGACGAATACAACGGGGATATTTTGTGCGGCGAAGTCTTTGTAAATGTCCAGATTAGGGCTTGCCAAGGCGGATTTGACGGCCTCTACGATCAGCCCGTCAATATTGGCGGCCTGTAGAGAGAGGAGTTGGTTTCGTTCAATCTCCACTTTATTTTGAGACAGGGCCAGGGTAATCCGATGGCCCTTGGCGGACAAGACCTCTTCAACGCCGGAGATCGTGTTAGGGAATGTATAGCAACTGGAATCAGTCAATAAAAGCCCAATGTTTTTCTGCTTGGCGCCTACATCCAGATTGATATATGTACCGTCGCCCTGTCTGCGCACTACAAGATCCTCTTTTTCCAGGACGGCAATGGCAGAGCGGGCGGTATGGCGGCTGATATTAAATTTCTCACAGAGACTGTGCTCGGTGATCAGTCGCTCCCCGGTTTTAAATGTGCCATCTTGAATGTTTTGCCGCAACCAATCTGCAATTTCAATGTATTTGGGCACAGTTTTTGTCATGGTATACCGACTCCTCTTTTTGTTTCAGTACAAATTTTATCATATTGTTCGGTTAATTTCAACAAAAAGTTTTTATGATATTTGACAGGATGCTAAAAAATCGAAATAGCTATTGCATTTCCACTATAAATAATGTATGCTAGGCGAAAAACGACCAGACAAATTTGAATATTCAGCGAAAAATGTCGCAACCATTCGTTTGAACTGAAAATATGTTCGGACAAATAGGGCGGAGCGTTTGAAATCGTGACCGAAGGTACAGGTGTACCTTAAAAAATAAGCACAATCAAAATGGAGGTAGGAAAAATGAAAAGAAGACTATTTGTTTCACTGGCCTTGTTGCTGGCGCTGATGCTTGTCCTCGTCGCCTGCAACGGCGGCGGGGGTGACGTCACCCCCGCGGAAACTCCAGAGGCACAAGCGACCCCGGCCCCAGCTCCGACAGAGCCAGTGGACGAGGAAGAAGAGCGGGTGCTGAGCATCGCCGTCTTTGAGGGCGGATACGGCAGAGAGTTCTGGTACGATCTGATTGACCGTTTTGAAGCGGCCAATCCCGGCGTCACTGTAGAGATGCAGATCTCTTCTGACATTGAAATGGTTCTCTCCCCGCAAATAGCCGTAGGCGAAGTTCCCGATTTCATGGCCATTCAGGTACAACATGCCGGCTTTATGACGGCTATGATCCAAAACCATGAGTTCTTGGATCTGACGGATTTCTTTAACAACACCGAGGCGTTGGACCGTCCCGGCGTTATGCTCCGTGACCGCGTCATCCCCGGTATGTTGGAGAGCACAGCGTTTGCCCCTTACGGCGATGGCCGCATTTTCTTTGCCCCCTTTAACGCAGGTCCTATGGGTCCGGTTTACAACATCACCCTATTTGAAGAAAAAGGCTGGACACCTCCTGTAACTTGGGAAGAGCTCTTTGAAATGGACGCCCTCCTGGACGATCCGGATAACTTCGTCACCGTTGGTGGCAACCAGGAGAGAAGAGCCATCTTTACCTATCAGGGCATCCATGCGGGCTACTTAGAGTCCATTCTCTGGCCGGCCATTGCTGGCGCAGGCGGGATGGAAGCCATCCGCGCCATTGAGAACTATGAAGAAGGCGCCTGGGATAACCCGGCTGTCAGATCTGTTATCGAGACCTTTGCAAGACTTGGCCCCTATCTGATGGACGGCACCGTGGGCTTGGATCACACCCAGTCCCAGGCGGACATGATGCTGGGCCGCTCTCTATTCATTCCCAACGGCGTCTGGTTTGTAAACGAGATGGCTGACGCCCCGAGAGAAGAGGGCTTTGAATTTGCCATCGCCCCCGTGTTCACCATGCAGGCAGGTCAGCCGAGATTCGTGCTCTCCTCTTATGAGCAACTCTCCATCCCGGCCGCCGCACAGAATCCAGACTTGGCCAAAGAATTCTTGCGCTTCTTCTACACCGATGAGACCATCGTCTCCTTCGCCCAGCAGGCGGACGGCTCCGTGGCCCTACTCGGCGCCCGTGAAGTTGCGGCAAACTATCTGAGCCCCAGCGTGTACAACATGCTACGCGCCTACGACGAGGGAACCTTTATGCTCATGTCTTTCGCACCCATCCCAGAGGGTCTGCCCCTCCACATTCCCCAAGAAGTCTTTGACAACAGGATGACACCACTTATGACCGGTGCCATGTCAGCGGATGCGTACATCCAAGACATGGAAAATCTGTTCGCCGAAATCCGTGAGCACATTGCGGCGGCAGGTTAAGTCAACGGCACCCCGCACAACGCTAAATAAATAAAAGTGCGACAGAGACCATGGCTTTTGTGGTATTATGAGTCATGGTTTCTGATGTATAGTCGAAACACTTTTCAAGTGTTTCGACTATACATCTCGCTTTAACACTGGAGGTGTCGTCTATGAAAGCCAGAAAGCGATCCAAGCTCAACTCCATACCGAGGGGCTTTGTGGCGCTGTGTGTGCTTCCCGCACTGGCAGGGGTTTTGCTCTTCTTGATCTATCCCACAGTAAATGCCATTATGATGTCCTTTACAAATGCATCTAGTCTTGCTGCGGGCTCTTGGGATTTTGTAGGTCTTGACAACTATATCCGCATGTTCACCAATGATCCCCAGTTTATCACAGCCCTGCAGAACACAGTACAACTTCTGGCTGTTGTGCCTGTTGTGACCATATTTTTGGCCCTGGTGTTCGCCTATGGGCTCACCCAGGCCAAGTTGAAAGAAAAAGGCGTCTACCGGGTACTGTTCTTCATCCCTAATATTATATCCTTGGTGGTTGTGGCGGTAGTGTTTTCCGCCCTCCTCCACCCCAGATCCACAGGGCCGATCAACATGCTCATCGGTATCATTGACCTGGACGCAGTTCCCTGGCTAGGGGACCCTACCTGGGCCATATGGGCCATCACCATTGTCATGGTTTGGCAGGCGGTGGGCTATTATATGGTCCTGCACATTGCGGCCATAGATGGGATCAGCAAAGATATTTTCGAGGCCGCCGATATTGACGGGGCCTCTGCCCCTGCGAAGTTTTTCCGGATTACCGTACCCATGCTGCTGGACAATATCGGCATCACCTATGTTTTGGCCCTTGCCGGCACCATGAGTATCAGCTTTATTTTGGGCAGAATCATGACCAACTTCGGCCCGGGGACTGCCACCTTAGTCCTGCCGGGGCATATGTTCAACATGGCATTCACGGCGGCCAGTTTCGGGTATGCCATGGCGATCATGGCGTTTACGTTGCTCATGGCGCTGGTATTTGCCTTTATTTCCAGAAAGCTGACAGCCCGCAGGGCCAGTATGTTTGGGGACTAGGATATGAATATGAAAAAGAATGCTCCCTTAAAAAAAGCAAAGATTTTTGATCCCTATCACGCCCGGACGTTTACCATCAGATGGTGTGTCCGGATTCTGCTGCTGCTGTTTACTTTAATCACGCTGTATCCTCTATTCTGGAACATCATGTCGTCTTTTAAGACCACAGAGGAGATTTTAATCAGTCTGACTGCCCTCCCGCAGGGCTTGGCCTGGGATAACTATGTCAGGGCTTTCGTCGCAGCGAACATGGGAGAGTATCTGTTTAACTCCATCTTTGTGGTGACATTGAGTCTCACGCTGCTCTTAATTTTGACGGTTCCATGCGCCTATGCGTTGGCGAGATATCGGTTCTTCGGCTCAAGGGTTATAGAACTGCTCTTTGCCACATGTCTGTTTATTCAGACGGTCTATATCTTCATCCCCTTGTATAATCTAATGCATCGGCTCAACATGTTGGACAACTTGTGGGCGCTCAGTCTGGTATATGCCGCAATCAGCGTCCCGTTTGCCGCATTCTTGTTGGCGGGCTACATGCGAGGACTCTCGCCCAGTTTTGAAGAGGCCGCTAAGATCGACGGCTGCGGCAATTGGAGAACCCTCCTCAAGATCGTTGTGCCCATGTCCAAGCCGGGGATTATTACAATTGCCATGCTCAATGGGATCGGCTTTTGGAACGAATACATCCTGGCGCTGGTTACGCTTAGAAGTCCGGCAAATCACACGCTGCCCATCGGTGTGGCCAATCTCTTTGAGGTACAGCGGCGAGCCACGGACTTTGGCGCACTCTATGCCGCTCTGATGATCGTTTTGATACCTACCCTCATTATTTACTTTATCGGCCAGCGCCACCTGACAAAGGGGATTGCACTGGGCGGCGTGAAAGAATAATGTTGCAATACACCACCCCCGCCCGGCACTGGACCGACGCACTGCCTTTGGGCAACGGGAGCCTGGGGGCCATGGTCTTCGGCGGGATAGAGCGGGAATTGATACAGTTAAATGAAGAGACCCTGTGGTCGGGATTTCCAACCGATTGGAACAACCCCCGCGCCCTGGAGACGCTACCGAAAATCCGGGCGGCAGTGCAGCGCGGGGCGTACAGCTTAGCCGATGATCTGAGCCGGGAGATGATGGGTCCCTACACCCAGGCGTATATGCCCCTGGGCGACCTGCGCCTAGAGTTCGATCACGGGAGCGGGGCAGAGGACTACCGCAGGGAACTGGATTTGCGTGAGGCCATCTGTCGCACTGCGTATACAGTGGACGGCGTCCGCTACACCAGAGAATATTTCTGCTCCCATCCAGATCGGGCGCTGGTTCTGCGCCTGACGGCGGACCGCCCCGGATCGCTTTGTTTTTCGGTGCAGTTGGACAGTCAGTTGCCCCACAAGATCAGTGCGACGGACAACACGATCACCATGACGGGAATCGCGCCGGAAATGGTGCTGGCCCCGGACTACGACGACCCGGCTCCCGTCCGCTATGGAGACTTTGAGACCACGAAGGCGCTGTCGTTCTCGGCGAAGGCGCATGTAGTGGCCGAGGGCGGTCAAGTGGACGCCAATGACAGGGGAATCGGCGTTACAGGCGCAGATGCCGCCACGATTATTCTTACCGCTACGACCAATTTCCGCAGCCCGATTGCGGATCAAGATAGGGAAATCCCGGATTATAGCACCCTAAAACGCCGTCATATTGCGGATTACGCCGCATTGTTCAACCGGGTGGAGATCAATCTGGGCGAAAAATCCCCTCGATTTGACCAGATGGACACCGATGCCCGGATCAGCCAATACAATCCCGCAGATCGGGGTCTGATGGAACTGCTCTTTCAATATGGCCGCTATTTGATGATTGCGTCTTCCCGGCCGGGGGGTGTACCGGCGAACCTCCAGGGGATATGGAACCGGGAACTGACACCCCCGTGGCGCAGTAATTATACGATCAATATCAATGCCCAGATGAACTACTGGCCGGCGCTAACGGCGAATCTCGGAGAATGTCATCTGCCCCTGTTGGCGTTTGTCGGGAAACTGGCGGAAAACGGGCGGGAGACGGCCCGGATCAACTACAATGTGCCGGGGTGGGTGGCCCACCACAACAGTGACATCTGGGGACAGACCGCACCCGTGGGGGGATTCGGCCACGGCCACCCCGTCTGGGCGCTTTGGCCAATGGGGGGCGTGTGGCTCTGCACACATCTCTGGGAACACTTTGCGTTCACACGGGATCGAGCCTATCTGCGGGACTACGCCTATCCCATTCTGAAAGAAGCCGCCGTATTTTGTCTGTCATGGTTGATTGAAGACGACAACGACTACCTGATCACCTCGCCCTCCACCTCGCCGGAGCACATGTTTCGACACGATGGCGAACACTGCACCGTCAGTGCGGCGGCGACCTGTGATCTCATGCTCATCTGGGATTTATTCACCAATTGCATCGAATCTACAGAGATTTTGGGCATAGACGCTGCTTTTGCGCACACTCTGGTGGATGCGAGGGATCGGCTCTATCCCATACAGATCGGTGCAAGGGGGCAAATCCAGGAGTGGAGCCTGGATTTTGATGACGAGGACGAACGACACCGGCACCTCTCCCACCTCTACGGCCTCTTTCCGGGCCGGCAGATTGATGAGAGGGACGAAGCCCGCTTCGCCGCCGCACGGCGGAGCATGGAACTCCGCGGCGACAGCAGCACCGGCTGGGGGCTGGCCTGGCGGGCGTGTCTCTGGACACGGCTGAGAGATGGAGATCGAGCGCTCTCGGCGCTTCAACAGTTTTTCAACCTAGTGGAGGACGCCGCAAGATATCCCCACCCCGGTGGACTATACGCCAATCTCTTTGACGCCCATCCGCCCTTTCAGATCGACGGCAATTTCGGAGCCACGGCCTGTGTTGCAGAACTGTTGATCCAATCCCACAGGGGGCGGATTGATCTGCTCCCCGCACTGCCCGGGGCATGGCCCGACGGCGAATTTCGCGGCCTTGCGGCCCGGGGCGGCTTTGAAGTAGACCTGATTTGGCGCAACACGGCGCCGGTATCGGCGAGAATTCGCTCGACGGCGGGGACGCGCTGTGTGATCTGCTACGACAACAGAGAAATCCGCGCTTTTGACACACAGGCGGGCGAAGTTTATACGATAACATTTCGATGAGGGAGACATGTATGACAGGGAGAGTAACCATACCCACAGATATGGACGTGATATACGAGACGCTGGACATCATGAAGCGCTGGGGTGCTGATGCAATCAGAGATTGTGACGGCACCCAGTTTCCCGTGGCGTTAAAAGAGTCCGGGGCGAAGATTTATAACACCTATTACACCACCCGAAAAGATAACGCCTGGGCCCTGGCCAATCCGGATGAGGTGCAGCAGATGTACATCATGACCGGATTTTACACGGCCACAGGAGACGCCTTGGAGATCCCGCTTTTAAAGGGCATCAGCCCGGATCTGTTGGCGGTGAATGACCGGGACGCCATCGGGCGCTGGTGGGAAGTGATTGACCGTACGACAGGACAGGTGATCTCTCCGGAACATTGGCGTTATGACAGGGCGTCCGGCTGTGTGACGGTTCGCCAAACGGTGCCGTATCACGAATACACCGTGAGCTTTTTAGCCGATATCATCTGGGACCCGGTGCATATGTACAATGCCACAGTCAACGACTGGGAAAATTTCGAGCGGCAGATCACCTTTGACGTGCGCCAGCCTAAGACCCGTGCCTATTCCATGGATCGCCTGCGGACGTTTCTGACAGAAAACCCCCATGTGGACGTGATCCGGTTCACCACGTTCTTCCATCAATTCACCCTGATCTTTGACGAGTTGCGGCGGCAAAAATATGTGGACTGGTACGGATACTCCGCCTCGGTCAGCCCGTATATTTTAGAGCAGTTTGAGCGGGAGGCGGGCTATGCCTTCCGCCCGGAGTTTATTATTGATCAGGGCTACTACAACAACCAATATCGAATCCCCTCCAAGGAGTACAGGGATTTTATGGCCTTCCAGCGGCGGGAAGTGGCGGCGTTGGCAAAAGAGATGGTGGATATCTGCCACGCATTCGGCCGGGAGGCCATGATGTTCTTGGGCGACCATTTTATCGGCGCAGAGCCCTGGACGGAGGAGTTTCGGACCATCGGCGTAGACGCCGTAGTGGGCAGTGTGGGCAACGGGGCCACTCTGCGCTTAATCAGCGACATCAAAGGCGTCAAATACACCGAGGGCCGTCTCTTGCCCTACTTCTTCCCGGATGTATTTCACCCCGACGGCGATCCCGTTGGAGAGGCCAAGGTGAACTGGCTGACCGCCCGCCGGGCCATTCTGCGCAGTCCCGTAGATCGGATCGGCTATGGGGGGTATCTGAAACTGGCCCTGGAGTTTCCCGCGTTTGTGGACTATGTGGAACAGGTGTGCAACGAGTTTCGGACGATGTATGACAATCTACAGGGCGGCAAACCCTATACATGCGCCCGTGTGGCCGTCTTAAACTGTTGGGGACAGATACGGGCCTGGGGCAATCACATGGTACACCACGCCTTGTATCAAAAGCAAAACTACAGTTACGCCGGGGCCATTGAGGCCCTGGCCGGCGGCCCCTATGACGTGACCTTCATCAGCTTTGAAGATATACTGGCGAATCCGACAGTTTTAGACGAGGTGGATGTGATCCTCAACGTGGGCGGGGCGGATACGGCCCACACCGGCGGCGCGTATTGGAGCGATGCGAAAATCGTCGCCGCCATACGGGGCTTTATCGCCCGGGGCGGCGGTTTCATCGGCATCGGGGAACCCAGCGGGCATCAGTACAATGGACACTTCTTCCAGCTGGCGACGGCCTTGGGGGTGGAACAGGAAAATGGATTCACCCTGAGTTATGACAAGTATAACTGGCAGGAGACGGCGCATTTCATTACGGATGAGATGGGCGATGAGATGGATTTCGGCGAGGGGACGAGCAATATTTACGCCATGGAGGGGACAGAGGTGTTGGTCTGTCGGGAGCGAGAGATCCAGCTCGCCGCAAACGGCTACTTTGATGGCCGTGCAGTCTATATGGGTGGTTTGCCCTACAGCCCACAAAATGCGCGCCTGCTCCACCGGGCTATCCTTTGGAGCGCGGGTAAGGAGGGAGAACTACACCGTTGGTTTTCCACCAATCCCAATGTGGAGGCGCACTACTATCCGGAGGCGGGGAAATACTGTCTGTGCAACAACTCCTACGAGCGGCAGGAGACCACAGTGTACACCGACGGAGATCATTTTGACGCCACATTGGAGAGCGGAGAGTTGAGATGGATATGCTGTTAGAAAAACTGGCGGCGGTGCGTCCCAGCGAGAGACAGTTAAACTGGCAGGCCATGGAGTTTTACGCCTTCATCCACTATGGGGTGAACAGCTTCACAGACAGGGAGTGGGGCGACGGGACAGAATCGCCTGCAATATTCAACCCACAACATCTGGACACAGATCAATGGTGCCGTGCGGTCAGAGATGCGGGGATGCGGGCGGTGATCATTACCGCCAAACACCACGACGGGTTCTGTCTCTTTGATACGGCCCATACGGATCACAGTGTGATGCACTCTCCCTATGGCAAGGATATTGTGGCTCAATTGGCGGCCTCTTGTGAGAAATATGGCCTGAAACTGGGGATATACCTCTCGCCCTGGGATCGGCACGATGCCCGTTACGGCAGCGGTGCGGCCTATGACGACTACTTTTGCGCACAACTCACGGAACTCATGTCCAACTACGGCGAACTATTCTGCCTGTGGTTTGACGGGGCCTGCGGCGAGGGGCCAAACGGCAGAGTACAGGTCTATGACTGGGAGCGCTACTACGCCCTGATCCGCCGGTTGCAACCGGACGCCGTGATCTGCATCATGGGGCCGGATGTCCGCTGGTGCGGCAACGAGGCGGGCCACTGCCGGGAGAGCGAGTGGAGCGTCGTCCCCGCCGTCATGGCGGATCGCGCGGCTATCGCCGCCGCATCCCAACAGGCGGACGACGCCGGTTTCCGTGCAAAGATACCGGAAGATGCCGCCGATCTCGGCAGCAGGGAGGCTGTGGCGGGCTATACGGACTTTATCTGGTACCCCGCCGAGGTGGATGTATCCATCCGGCCCGGCTGGTTCTATCACCCCGCCGAGGACGGGCAAGTGCGCAGTCTGGAGAATTTGATCGAAATTTATCTGGAGTCCGTGGGGGGGAATGCGGCATTTTTACTGAACCTCCCGCCGCACTTTGACGGGTATATCCATACAAACGATGTGGAGCGGCTACAAGAATTGGGGGATTGGATCAAATCAAGTTTTTCAACGAATTTGCTGGACAAGACGGAAATCACCCGCTATGATGAGAGAGAGATGCCCTGTTTTGTGGCAAAGTCCGCGCCGATCCGGCCCAAATATCTGGTGCTCCAAGAGGACATTGCCCAGGGGCAACGCATTGAGGCGTTTACGCTCTTATCTTTGCGGGATGGACAGTGGCAAGATATCCTCCAAGGTACTGTGGTAGGACATAAGCGCATTTGTCGGATTCCCCCGGAGATCGAATCAGATGCGTGGAAATTGCGGATTGATTCCCACAGAGCGGACGTATTTTTGCAGGCGTTTGCCCTGTATTAGACGACATTGGAGGCAATCCCATGTATGAGGTCAAGCAAATTTCAGAATTTCAATTGCCCGCCCCGGTGGTGTGCTGCGATCCCTATGGAAACGGCCACATCAACGATACCTACCTGGTGGAGGATGCCCGTGGGAACCGGTACATTCTACAACGGATCAACCAGAATGTCTTCAAGGACTGTGAAGGTGTGATGACTAATATCCAACTGGTGACCCGGCACATTAGCCGCCCGGATCGGCATAATGCCGCCCAAGAGGTTCTCACCCTGGTACCCTGCCATGATGGGATGTTTTGGCATGTGGACGGGTTGGGAGAGTATTGGCGGCTGTATCACTTCACCCGCAACTCCATATGTTTTGAGCAGGTGGATTCTCTGGAGGTGTTCCGGGAGTCCGGCGTGGCCTTCGGCAATTTTATCAACCAACTGGCGGATTTTGACGCCGCCCAGTTGACCGAAACAATCCCCGATTTCCACAACACGCCCCGGCGCTACGCGGCGCTTCGGGAGGCCGTGGCCGAAGATGCCTTTGACCGGGCGAAGACGGCCCGCCGGGAAATTGCGTTCGCCCTGGCCCGAGAAGAATTTGCCGCAACCTTGATAAACCTGCAAAAAAGTGGTAAAATGCCCATCAGAGTGACCCACAACGACGCAAAGCTAAACAACGTGTTGTTCTGTAAGGACACCCGCGCCCATCTGTATGTCATCGACTTGGACACCACCATGCCAGGGCTGGCGGTGACGGATTTTGGGGACTCAATCCGCTTCGGAGCCGCCACCGGCGCCGAGGACGAGCGGGACTTAGACAAAGTGAACTTCTCCATAGAGCATTATCGGGCCTACAAGGATGGTTTTCTCACGGCTTGTACATCGCTCACCCCCTGCGAAACCGAACATCTGCCCCACGGTGCAAAGATGATGGCCTTAGAGTGCGGCGTACGGTTTTTGACCGACCATTTAAACGGGGACACGTATTTCAAAATCGGCAGAGAGGGCCACAACCTGGATCGGTGCCGGACCCAGTTTAAACTGGTGGCGGACATGGAAAAACAGTGGGACGCCATGCGCAGTTCATAAGATGTAAAACTTGAAAATGAGAGGGATTGTAGTATGAAAATTTTGGTGACCGGCGGCGCCGGATATATCGGTAGCCACACTTGTGTAGAACTGCTTGACGCGGGCTACGATATTGTGGTCATAGACAACTTCTCCAACAGCGATATGGCCGCCATTGACGGGGTCAAACAGATCACCGGCAAGGATATCCCCTTTTATCAGGCGGATTTGCGAGATATGGCCGCTCTGGATCAGATTTTCACCGACCACCGGATTGATTGCATCATACATTTTGCCGGGAAAAAAGCCGTGGGCGAATCCGTGGCGATGCCTGTGGAATACTACGACAACAATCTCAACTCCACGTTGAATCTCTGCAAGGCCATGGAGAAATACGATGTCACCAAGCTGATTTTTTCCTCCTCCGCTACGGTCTACCGGGGAGACAATCCCATGCCATTGACGGAGGACGCCGCATTGGGGCCGATCAACCCCTATGGCTGGTCGAAATTCATGTGTGAGCAGATCCTCCAAGACGCCGCCGCCGCGAATGGCTGGTCGGTGGTGCTGTTGCGCTATTTCAACCCTGTCGGCGCCCACACCAGCGGGATCATCGGCGAGAACCCCAGGGGAATCCCCAATAATCTAATCCCCTTCATCGCCCAGACCGCCTGCGGCACCCACAGGGAACTGAACATTTTCGGCGACGATTACGACACCCCGGACGGTACCGGAGTGCGGGATTATATCCATGTGGTGGATCTGGCCCTGGGCCATATCAAGGCCATGGACTACTGCAACAAAAATACCGGCTGTGCGGTCTTCAACCTGGGGACCGGAAAAGGTGTGTCCGTGCTGGAGATGGTGGAGACATTCAAACGGGTCAATCAAGTGGATGTGCCGTATGCCATCGCGCCCCGGAGACCGGGGGACAGTGCCACATCCTATGCCGACCCGGCCAAGGCGGAACAGATTTTGGGCTTCCGGGCGGCAAAATCCGTAGAGGATATGTGCAGAGACAGTTGGGGATTTAATCGCAGGTGAGATGCCATGCGCCAATCAGGAGGCTGTCATGAAGTTTTTAGGCGTTGACCTACAAGTGAAAAACACCCCGGTCTATGATCCGGGGTTTCTTCCTATGCTCCAATTTAACCGGGCCTTTCTGAAGCAAGCGACAAAACCCCTCACCATTTGCATTGAGCGAAACGGTGGACTGCGGTCCGTATACGACACCTTCATCACCGGCACCAACACCGAAGCAGACCGATACTATGTGGCCCGCATGGTCAAGTACCTGTTGTGGGCCAGGGGCGGCTACCGGGTGACTATTTGCGGAGATGCGGCCATGGCCGACTACATGAAAGCGGCGTATGCCGCCACGGGCCAATACGCCTTTGACAGCGGGTTTATGGAACAGATCTATGAGCAACCCTTTGCGGTCGTATATTTGCCCCTATCCGAGAAGCCGCGGGAACAGGAACAGTCAAAACCCGTGGGCGGGAACCTTACGGGCTGTCGCATCGGATTTGACGCGGGGGGAAGTGACCGCAAAGTTTCAGCGGTGATTGACGGCAAAGCCGTGTTCAGCGAAGAAGTGGTCTGGCACCCGAAAATTAACCCGGATCCGGAGTACCACTTCAACGGGATTGTAGAGGCGTTTCAAAAGGCCGCCTCCAAACTGCCCCGTGTAGATGCCATCGGGGTGAGTTCCGCCGGGATTTATATCGACAACCGGACCCGGGCGGCGTCCTTGTTTTTAAAGGTCTCTCCGGAGGCGTTCGAGAAAAAGGTCAAAGATATCTACATCCGCGCCGCCGAAGAGATTGGCAATGTACCCCTGGCTGTGGTCAACGACGGCGACGTGACGGCTTTGGCCGGGGCCATGGAGTTTGGCGAACACAATGTGTTCGGGATCGCCATGGGCACCAGCAAGGCCGGCGGCTTTATTGATGAAAACGGTCATATTAAGGGCTGGCTAAACGAATTGGCCTTCGCCCCCGTAGACGCCTCTCCGGACGCCGTGGCGGACGAGTGGTCCGGCGACATCGGCTGCGGCGTCAAATATTTCTCCCAGGACGCCGTGATCAAACTGGCGGAGCGGGCGGGGATTGTCTTTGCTGTGGAAACCTCTCCGGGGGAAAGGCTAAAGATTGTCCAAGATATGCTCGCCCGAGGCGAAAAGTGTGAAGAGATTCGGGATATCTTTCGCTCAATCGGGGTCTACCTGGGGCATACGTTGCCGCTACATTGGGAATTTTACCACTTTGCACACGTGCTGCTCTTAGGGCGCGTCATGTCCGGGGCGGGCGGCGACCTGATCTTGGATACGGCCAAACAGGTCATTGCGGAGGAGTATGGCGAATACGCGTTTACAATCCGCACCTTTGATGAAAAAGCGCGGCGGGTGGGACAGAGTGTCGCGGCGGCAAGTTTGTAATTAAGATGCGCGGAATAACGGGCGGGGGATGGGCATCGTTCTGCAATGTATAACACGGGCGAACAGTGTTCGCCCGTCCCACTGCAGATGGCCGTATATTGCAGGCGGGACTTCCCCGCCCCTGCGTAAAAAAACAGCGGACACCTGATTCCAGGTGTCCGCTGTGTACAGTTGTTACAGTTACCGTGTGGCGATATACTCCACCAGGTCTACGACTTTGACGGAATAGCCCCACTCGTTGTCGTACCAGGCCACGACTTTGACGAATGTGTCGGTCAGGGAGATGCCGGCCTTCGCGTCGAAGACGGAGGTGCGCGCATCACCGATGAAGTCGGAGGAGACCACAGCCTCTTCCGTGTAGCCCAGAACGCCTTTGAGCTCGCCCTCGGAGGCGGCTTTCATGGCGGCGCAGATATCCGCGTAGGAGGCGGGCTTTTCCAGGTTGCAAGTTAAATCTACAACGGACACGTTGAGGGTGGGGACACGCATGGCCATACCCGTCAGCTTGCCGTTGAGGGCGGGGATGACTTTGCCAACAGCCTTGGCGGCACCTGTGGAACTGGGGATGATGTTGCCGGCGGCGGCGCGGCCACCTCTCCAGTCCTTGGCGGAGACGCCGTCCACCGTCTTCTGGGTGGCGGTGGTGGCGTGGACAGTGGTCATGAGGCCGTCTTTCATGCCGAATTTGTCGTTGATGACTTTGGCAATGGGGGCCAAGCAGTTGGTGGTGCAAGACGCGTTGGAGATCACGTCCATGGACGGCTCGTAGGTCTCGTTGTTGACGCCCATGACGAACATGGGGGCGTCAGCGGAGGGGGCGGAGATCACGACTTTTTTTGCACCGGCCTTCAGGTGGGCGGAAGCCGTCTCTGTGGTGGTGAAGAGCCCGGTGGACTCCACGACTGCGAATACGCCCAGCTCGCCCCAGGGCAGATTCTCTGGATTGCGCTCGGAGAAGACTTTAATCGTCTGGCCGTTGACGATCAGGGCGTCGTCCGTGTAGCTGACTTCTCCCTCAAATGGGCCGTGGATGGTGTCGTACTTGAGCATGTACGCCATGTAGTCCGGTGTGATGAGATCGTTGATGCCGACAAACTCAACGTTGCTCCGCTTGAGGCCTGCGCGGAAGACGAGACGGCCAATTCTGCCGAACCCATTGATTGCAATTTTGATACCCATACCTTAAAAACCTCCATCGTAAATCATAATTCTATTTGCTGATATTTTCACAATCCTCATTATACTGCAAATCTGCCAAAAATAAAAGCATTCTTGCGAAATTTTGTGTCGTGTAAAGTGCCAAACTAATATGCGCTTTCCCAGTAAAAACATAGGCATCTTTTTGCGTTATTACTGTGTTTCCCCCAACCCGGGCGGGGGAAACACGAAAAAACACATTTTTTTATTCATACAGGCGCAATATCTACAAAATTCGATATTTTTCGTTGATTTACCGGAGATGATTTGATATGATGGGAGCGGAAAAATTTTACACGAGACAAATCTGTAATTTGTGCCAAAATGAAGAACAATGGATGAAGGCCATTGTATAGATGGGTTAGGGAGGAAATGAGGTGCACTCTGTGGAAGACAAGCATATTGCACAGTTATTTTTATTACAGCGAGATGTCACAGTCGGCGTGAGAGATGGGATCCTGATATTTATAAACGCCGCAGGTAAGCGGTGTTATCCCCATGTGACGCCGGGCATGGCCGCCGTGGAATTGCTCCCGGAGTCTGTTTTGACGATGCAAGAAGAACCCTTCGCCTGTAGTATCCAGATCGGGGAGGCGAGTTGCACCGTACTGGGGACACGAATCGAGGACATACAGGTTTACACCCTGCTTCCCCAGTCCGGGCCCACAGCGGAAGAATCTCAGCTCTCAGAGAACTTTTGTAGCTCCATGCGGCGCACGTTGACGATCTTGAATATGGCGGCAAAGCAGTTGCTTCCCGCCGTGGACCAGCTGGAGGAGGATCAACAGGCCAATTTGACGATTCTCAACAAGAGCTATTACCAGTTAGAGCGGCTGTGTGATAATATCGACCACTTTGTCCGTCTCCAGGACGGGCGGGAGCGCCTGTATCCGGAGAATACGGATCTCGTGCTGTTTTGCCGGGAGCTGATCCAGTCGGCGGCCCACTTCGCCCGAGATATGGGGATTACCCTCCGGATCAAGACGGATCTGGATCGCCTCGTTACGGCCATTGATCGGCAGAAGATGAATAAATTGTTGCTCAATTTAATTGCCAACAGCATCATGGGCATGGATCAGGAGGGACACCTGACCTTGGAATTGACACGCCGGGGAGAAAATGCGGTCATCGCCGTAAAAGATACCGGGGCCGGAATCCCGCCGGAGGACATGCCCCATATTTTCGAGCAGTACAAAAAAGAGCGGCAGGACACGGACATCTGGGCCGGCGTCGGCCTGGGTGTGGCCATCGCGGGATTCATCGCTCGGCTCCACGGCGGCACCCTGCTCTTGAGCAGCAAAGAGGGGCAGGGGACGGCGGTTCTGATCAATCTCCCCATCCGCCCGGCGGATGGCGACGGGCATCTCGCAGAGGCGCCCCTGCACTACGGAGAAGGCGACGGCGGAATCCATACGCTACTCATGGAACTCTCCGACGTACTGGATCACAGGGCATTTTGCGGGCTGTATATGGAGTAGGGGATCAATTTTTAAGCCGCTTTTGAGCGAAGACAGAGCTGCATTTCCCCCGCCTTCGGCGGGGGAAAACACCAGAAAAAGGGGAGAGATAACTTTGGCAATCAAGTGTACATATTGCGGGAAAGTAGCGAGAGATGCAAGCGATAATTGTGCTGCGTGCGGTGCCACGCTTCCGGAGGAAGTGGTGCAGGCGGCGAAGCCAGAGATAAAAAAGACCGGTGTACTGACAGGGGTTGCGCTCTTTGCCGTCCTTGTGGCCGGGGCGTTGATTCTCTTTCTCATACCGGACGGCTCCGCTCCCGCAGCCACCGGCCCGTCCGTTACGCCGATTCCGGTGGATCAGATTCGGGAACATATGCAGAGCCAGCAAGAGGATGAGGCGCCGTCGGACGGGGTCCGTGGGGCGCCCGCAGACCATATTACAGACTCCGGCCTGCGCCAGTCCCTGGAGTTATTTTTCCGACAAGAGCTCACCCAAATCGATTGGGATACCCTTGCACAGATTAAAACCATGGTGATTGACAGCGAATTTGTGGCGATTTCTACGGAACATATCCCGCTGGGGCAAGTGGAGTCCAGTGCGTTGGCTCTGCAAGTCCAACCGGATGCGGTCATCGAAGATGCGAACCAACTGAAATATCTGGAGGGCCTGGAAGTCCTGGCAATCCGCCACGGGCAAATTGGGCCGAATCTGCTCCGAGACTTGCCGAATATCCGGGAGTTAGACGTGATTGCCAGCAGAATGTTAGGTGACCTCACCGCGTTTGCCGTAATGCCGGAATTGAGCCGGCTGGCAGTCTCCGGTAGAAACTTCGATTCGCTACAGGGGATCTCGGAATTACCGAATCTATACGCCCTGGGGCTTTACGCCACGGGGATCAGCGACCTCTCTGTGTTGAGTATCCAGCAGAACATCACGGAACTCGCTTTTGTCAACAACCGCCAACTCTCTTCGCTGAATACGCTACAGGAGATGTCTTGGCTCCGCTCGCTGCATATTGAACGCACAGAGGATATCAATCTACACTTTATCAGCGAGATGACCAACTTGGAATCTCTGAGCATTGTGCGAACGGACGCCAGAAGCTACGACTTCATCCTGCCCCTGATCAATTTGCGGTATTTACGGCTGTTCGACAATCGAGACGTGCCGGAAATTCCCTCTCTGGCGGGATTCATCCATCTGGAAGAATTGCACTTGCACACGGGCCGCAATACGGGGCGGGTTAGGCCCACCACGTACCTAGAGGGGTTGACCTCAGTCCGAAAGATGACCCTTCACAACGCCGACACACTGGATGCCCTGCGGGGGATGGAGAACCTAGAAGAACTACACCTCAACTTCGGCTGGCTTTTAACCGATGCCGCCCCTCTGGGCGCTCTGCAAAACTTGCACACCCTGCGGATTTATGACAGCCGTACCTATGGCAGTGAGGTGAGAAATATGGCCGCCATCGGGCAGCTCTCCAATCTGCGGCGGTTAGATTTGTCGGACAACGAGATTTTCTTCAACTGGAACTTTATCTACGGGCTGACACAATTGGAGGAGTTGAACATCTCCCGCAACACGGTGGTGGGCGACTTCTCCGGCATTGCGAATTTACAACAGCTTCGGGTGTTGGATATGGCGAATGTGCGGCTGGTATCGTCGTTTCAGGTCAGCGGGAGCGGCGGACTGATAGGAATCTCCTGGCCGGAACCCTACGCATTGGAACGATTTTCTGATGCGCTTGCCAGTCTGTCCAGCTTGGAATCACTGACCATTGACGGGAACAATGTGCGGGATATCAACTTCGTCTCCGATCTACATCATCTACAATACTTCCAGGCGGAGAGCAATTATATCGCCGATGTCTCCCCGTTGTCGGAACTCACGGAGCTGATCTTTGTCAATCTGCGGCGAAACCCGGTGACCAACTGGCAGGTGCTCGACAGGATGATTAATACGACGCTGTTGGGGCGGTGATGTCTGCATAAACAAGGGAACTTTCCCGCCCGGTCTATCGTCTAAGATAGCATTAGGAGGGAAACGTGATGCAAAACAAACACTTTACCCTAAGTCCTATGCAAAACTATACCCCGCCCGCATATCCGACCCGCACGACAGCGCCGCCTGCGGCGTTGAAAAAACTGCCTATGCGCTGGGCAAAAAACGCGGCGATGATCGTCTGCCTCGGTGCGCTGAGCATTGGGGCGTTGACGGGTTGTGCAGCACAGCCGACTGAACCGGCTGCACGTTGCGATGACGGCATCCACGGCGTAGTCGGCTACCCGCAGAGGGACAACTGGTACGCAGAGGACGGGCGCAAATTCGACGTAGAAGTGCGCACACATTGGGGCGGCTCAGGTGCGGGACCGTTTTACGTCGCCCATTTAACGGAACAAGAGGCGCTGGAGATTATCCGCAACCGGCTCTGTCAGGCGGGCATTTGCTTTGATGCCCCGGTGCCGGACTATGTTGCGACTGCGGAAGTCCCGGCAGAGGAAGCCACTGCCGCCCTTTCCCTTTTTGACGAGCGCACAAGGCAGGGCATTGTCTTCCCGGCGACCAGCTGGCCTTGGTACTGGGAAATACCACGGGGTGAGATAGAAGACAAATTGCAACAGGATTTTGCACAGCAGTTTCAAATATCCGCCACCTTTATGTACAATCCAACGAAATCAATGTGCGATGGTCAGAGTTGGGATTGGGAAGCCTATCCGACGCTGATTGAGCAGACGTTTACAGACGCAGAAAAGCAAGAGGCCGGGGAAATCCTTAAGGGGCGGCTTATAGATCAGATTGACGCCTTTTTGGATCACTTGCGTATGGAGGGAGTGTTGCTTCCCATTGAGGAGACACACCCATGAACCTGACCCTGCACCTCACCAATCGATGCAATCTCGCCTGTACATATTGCTTTGTCGCCTTTGGCCAGTTGCGCATGACGGCGGACACGGCAAAGCGTGCGGTGGATGTTGCGGTTACCAAAGGATCGCCCACCGGGATTTTATTCTACGGCGGCGAGCCCCTGTTAGAGCGGGACGTGATTCATCAAACCGTGGCCTATGCAGAGGAAATCCGCAAAAAAACGGGACACCAGTTTTTTTATAAAATTACGACAAACGGCATCTTGCTCGACGAAGACTTTTTACAATTCGCCAAAAGCGTCAATCTGACCATCGGTTTCTCCCACGACGGCCCGGCACAAGATGATTGCCGCTTTTTCTCTGACGGCTCCCCGTCATCCGGGGTACTTGCGGACAAAATTCCGCTGCTTTTGCGCTATCAGCCCTTTGCAATCGGCATGGGGGTGCTGGATGCGTCGGTGGTGCATAAGGCAACGGATATGGTCAAATTTTTGCGCCGGAGCGGGTTTCGCTATATGACGCTGAATCTCAACTACGATGCGCCCTGGACCCAGGCGGACTTTGAAACGCTGGGGCAGGAGTATGAAAAATTGGCCAAGCTATATTGCAACTGGACACTGGATGAACAGAAGTTTTACCTCTCGCCCTTCGATCAAAAAATTCTATCTCACGTAAAGGGGGCGGCCTATAACATTGACCGGCGTAACATGTCACAGAATCAGCCGTCTGTCGCACCGGATGGGACGATTTTTCCGGGCTCCCGCTACGTGGACGACCCCGCATTTGCCATCGGCGATGTCTGGGCGGGCATTGATGAGAAAAAACAGGCGTTTTTCGCCCAAAAAGGCGCAATCCCCCTTGATGCGTGCAACGCCTGCGCCATTCAATCCCGCTGTAACTACGCCTACGATATGCTGGCCCGCCAAGGCGATGCGTTCGCAATTGACATAAGTCCCGTCCAGTGCGCACACGAAAAACTGCTCACCCCCATTGCCGATAGGCTCGCCGAAGAGCTATACCATCGGGGCAGTGCGCTGTTTATGCACAAGCATTATAACGAGATGTTCCCCTTCCTATCGGCGCTGGAAGAAGGGGTGTTCACCGGGTAGAATTTTACAAAAATTTCAGTCCCTTTTTAGTTGACATAATTCAATAAATGTGCTATATTAAACAAGGAACACACGTATGCAACGGGAGTTGACCACGAGGAAATGAGTGGGCTTCTAAACATTGCAATATTATTACAATATTAAAAAATGCACAGACACATTTATAGTTTGTGTGATACTATACTTGTGGCAATTTATGAACTCGCAAATACTTGAGATTTTTATTGAATCATTAAATTTGGGAAGGATTTTGGAAAATGAAGCTAAAAAAACGAATACTCAGCATATTCCTCATACTCAGCCTATTGCTTACCCTCGTGCCGACGGCGGCTCTGGCAGAGGGGATAGAACTTGTACCGCTAAGTACGCCTGTATCTACCGCGACCCAGTTGAGGGAAGCGATTGCACTGGGCGGTACACAGGTTATCGAACTTGCGAATGATATAGTTGATTCACTTCCTATTCCTTTTATCCCGCCGGGAGTTAATATCACACTTACCAGCGGGCCGGGCGGGCCGTTTTCCCTTGTGCGAGCCGCCCCGACCCGGCATTTTGCAGTAGATGGTGGCACACTGACCTTAGAAAATGTTACTATAGACGGCGGCGGATCGAATTCACACGGCGGCGGAATAGCTGTGCAGAATGGCGGCTCCTTATACCTAAATTATGGAGGCACAATCACAGGTAATCGTCTTCCTATAGGCGGAGGTGTATTCATAGGTTTGGGCAGCACATTTACTATGAACGATGGCCTAATTTACGATAACGCCGGAGTGACCCACGGTGGGGGCGTAGGTGCGATCGGCACCTTCATTATGAATGGCGGCACAATAAGTGGTAATACTTCTGTGCAAGGCGGCGGTGTTCTTGTGAATGGTCAATTTATCATGAACAATGGCACAATAAGTGATAATACTGCTACGCAAGGCGGCGGTGTGGCCGTGCAAGAAGCCCTCTTCGGGGCCACATTTATCATGCATAATGGTACCATCACCCGCAATAAGGCTATAGGCAGAAACATGTTTACTGGCACTGACGACATGGCCGGCGGCGGCGGTGTGTTCGTGCTCACGGGGGGAGAAGGCATAATCACATTTACTATTTTACTGGCACTGACGACATGGCCGGCGGCGGCGGTGTGTTCGTGCTCACGGGGGGAGAAGGCATAATCACATTTACTATGCATAACGGCACAATCAGCCACAACATAACCTACGGAGACGGCGGCGGCATTTGGACAGATTTCCGCCCTGAGCGGACCACAACGGGACCCAATGTCATCTTTTATAGGAACGAAGCCAGGCGGGCTGTAGTGCCGCCGGAACCCCCGCTGGCTAATATTCAATTTACCCGTTCCAGCATTATTGGAGATTACGGCGAGTTTATTCACCTACTGAATAATTATGATATAAACTTTTTTCTCCACGATGTTGACCCCAGTAGGCGGGTGCTCATGAATTTAGTTGAATTGACCTACGACGCCAACGGCGGTACAGGCGGGCCTCACCTTGTTGGTTCCTCCGTGAACGCTTGGATTAGAGCGGACTCTGTGCATACGGTACTTACGTGCTCGGCCGCAGATATTACTGCACCTCCCGGCTACGGGTTTGCAGGCTGGAACACAGCCGCCGACGGAAGCGGCAGATTTTACGCCGCGGGAAGTGAAATAGCTTTAGATGATACTATACCCTTAGATGGTAATATAACCCTGTTTGCCCAGTGGGCACGGCATACAGTGACCTTCGACCTAGACGGCGGCGCCTACAGCGGCAATCAAGCGCTCTTGGTGCAAACGGTACCCCACGGGCAAAATGCAACGGCATTGAGCGTGAATCCAACACGCAATGGCTATACATTTACCGGTTGGGCTCCCGCACTGAATCTTACTAACGTGACAGAGAATAGGACATTTGTCGCCCAGTGGACGCCTGGCGTCAACCATACCGTAACCTTTGCCCTAAACGGCGGCACCTATAATGGCAATCAAGCGCTCTTGGTGCAAACGGTACCCCACGGGCAAAATGCAACGGCATTGAGCGGAAATCCCAGCCGGCCCGGCTTT
>Ga0131853_10001974_pt1 | contig 36694 bp, 34 predicted proteins | sample TergutLab28metaG_FD_92764 | JGI IMG/M metagenome (GOLD analysis project Ga0131853, IMG submission 92764) | Labiotermes labralis P1 segment gut microbial communities from Petit-Saut dam, French Guiana - Lab288 P1 (version 2) (version 2) | ecosystem: Host-associated > Arthropoda: Insects >... | reverse complement strand
TTGGGGGATTCAGATGAGGCAATGAGTTGACACTTTAGTGTCATTACGATTGCCTACTGCAACAGAAGCTTTACGACGTAGGCGTAATTAGCTTCGAACTGCGACCAATTGACTTTTCAAACACTACCTAATCAAAATAAACGGTGTAGAACAGCTGAATGGCAGTTAAGCGAATATCTAACCCTTGGACGTTGGATCTTGTGCCAACCAATGTATCGCCAGATACTAGGAATACCATCGGTGCTTCTTCTGCAATCATTTCCTGTACGTCATGATACGCAGTACTTCGTACTTCTGGATCAAAATTGGTTCGCCCAATGTCGAGAAGCTCATCTACTTGCGGATGGGAGAAGAACGTCCGGTTACCTGGACCACCACGGCTGGTAGAGTGAAACAACGGATACAAGCCGTAATCGGCATCACCTGTTCCTGCGGTCCATGCCAGGACAAACAGATCGTAATTTCCTACTTCGGTTTCTTCTAGGAAGATGGCCGTTTCTACCTGAGTGATGTGAACGGTGACGCCTACTTCTGCTAAATAGGATTGGGCAGCTAATGCCCATTCCTGGCGGTCAGGAAACTCATTAACAACTAAGGTGAGCTCTAATCCATCTGCATAACCGGCTTCTGCTAATAATTCACGGGCACGTTCCGGATTAAAAGGAAAGCCTTCTAAATCGGTTCTAGCACCAGGGACAATGGTAGAAAGGGGAGCCGTGATGGGGTTACCAAGGCCATAAAATAAGGTTTCATGAATTTCTTCTACGTCAATGGCATAGTTAATGGCTTGACGAACACGCAGGTCGGAAATTCGCTCGGTGTTCATCCCAATGTAAAGCATTTGCTGATTTTCTCGTTGGTGTAAGGTAAGCTCAGGATTGTTCTCCACACGGGCTGCGTCGCTGCGACTAATGTTAGCAATGTCAATGGCACCAGACTCTAGTTCGATCAATCGTGCAGATAGGTCGACAATGAAACGAATGACTAAATAATCAAAAGCCGGTTGATCGCCATGAAAGTCTTCAAATGCTTCAAATTCAATGCGTTCACCATGAACGCGATGGGTCACCACAAAGGGACCAGTACCAATCGGTTCTTCATCAAAACAGATACCTGCTTCATAAGCAGCTAAGCTTAAAATGGAGCCACCGGGATGAGTCAAATTGTTGAGCAGAGGAGCAAAAGGCTCACGTGTCCCAATCCGAATAGTATACGTATCGATGACTTCGATGTTGTCTGGATCAAAGACGCCCATGAAAGCGGAGACGACTGGGCTGTTTGCCCCACGACGAATCGAAAACGCCACATCTTCAGCGGTCATTTCTTCACCATTGTGAAACCTGACACCTTCTCGTAGATAGAACGTGTAAGAATAGTCATCGTATCGTTCCCACGATTCGGCTAATACCCCAACGATGTTTCCATCTAAGTCTAAGCGTACCAAGGGTTCGTACACTTGTACCAGCACTTGAATCGAATTTCCCACATTAGAAGCATGGGGATCCATGGAAACCACATCTCCTTCAAAACCGACGGTTAACGTTCGTGAATCTGTTTCTGCCTCGTTTTGTCCTTCGCAACCAATTAAAAATAAGCTGACCACCAACAAGAAAGCAACGCTTTTTATTTCTCTCAACCTTTTCATCACACAACCTCCTGGAATTTTAAGTAACAAAAAAAGACGCCAGTTGGACCAAGAGCTTGGTCCAACTGGCGTCTTCTATCTTACTCGTCTTACCTAATTAACGTTTGTGGTACGACGAAAAGACAGAGCCGGTAAGAACCAAGCGCTGCAAAATCGAAACCACCAAAAGTTAACTGCTGATGCGACACAAGACGTAAGTTGCATTAACCGATCCAAACCGACCCTCTCCTTTCCAAGCGTTAAAAAGTATTGTTGGATAATCTATCAGAAAAAATAGCGAATGTCAAGAGGGAGTTTGAAAAAATCGAAATTTTATCGGTGATGTTTCATCAGGTAGTCGTAAGTTGTCTTTGGAACAAGGACTTTTATCCCTTCAAAATTTCCCTCTGCCAACAACTTCCTCACGTAGGAGGCACTGACCGGTCTTTCATCGACTTCCAAACGTGGGATTTCTTTTTTCTCAATGCTGTATTCAGGCAAAATGTCTGACATCAGCCGGTTATAAGTCGCTGTCACTTGGCAGTGTGGCTCTTCACCGACGTAACGTGTGGTAATCCCTAAGGCTGGAGCGATGTAGTGCCCAAAAATGCGTAAGTCTAGTGCGGCGTGAGCAGCGATCACTTTGCCCGCGTCTTTTAAGAAGTAAGAAGGGAAAGTAGCGGCTGAAATAATGTAGGTGCCGCCAGAATGGACGACGACATTTTTTAGGTCTGCGGTCCCTTGCTTAACGAGGGATAAGCGATCAGAAAAAGAGAAGTCAGAGCGATCTTCCTCTACGACAAAGACGTGAACCACATCGTTTTCCTTGCTGGCATGTTCGATCACGTGGCGGTGACCGTTGGTAAAAGGGTTGCAGTTCATGACGAGGGCAGCAATGCTTTCATCTTCTTTCTTATGTTGACTGATCAATCTGGTGAACCCATGAATGCCATCTGCTTTGTTTTCAAGTAGAGCCACTTCACCTTCAATTTCCATGATGCTGTGAAAGCCTAAGTCAGTAAAAATCCGCTTGTTTTCAGGTTTGGTATAAACAAAAAGGTGATCGAATCCTCGATTGTGTTGTTCGTTGATTAAGCCGCTAATCAGTTTGTTGGTTAAAGCCAGTCCTTGGTAGTCTTCGTCAATGGCGATGCATTTTAAAACGGCCTCGTCCATAGACCCGGTAGCGATGATTCGGTCTTCATCGAGAAGGGCAATGGTGTACTCGACTTCTTCGTCAAAGTCTAGACCTTGATTCATGAGAAAGGTTTTTACTTTCCGGCGGGATAGCTTATCAAAAGGAGAGATGTGTTGCTCTTTAAATGGACCAAGTGACATATTTATTCAACTACTTTCCTAAGTTTTTGAGTGACTTGTTTGTGCTAATTGCACCTATCGTGCTCAACTAAGTGTTGCGAAAACACCACAGTTTCGCTATGAGTGATATTAAGTAGGACGACATCTGACTAAAGCCAGAAGTCCTGCTATTATAGCAAATTGATGGAATAGGGGGTGTTTTTTTGGTGTTTTTTTACTGAAATGGATGAGAAGAATCCGTAATACGATTGACCATTTGTGAAAATTATTTTACAATGAAGCAAATGTCACTTTTTGAAGGTTGTGAGTGTTATGACGTTTCAAGAGACAGGCCCCTACACATTAGATGATCCATCTTTTGAGCTTGCCAAGCTGGCGTGCCAAGCTGTTTTATACGAAGCGACCGCCTTTCCAAAACCAGGACTTGTGACTCCGATTTCTACCGGTGCACACGGGGACATGGATTATTTCACATTTATTAATAGTACGACTGCCTTACATAAGCATTTTCTTCTTTTTGCTGAAGCAGGCAGGTCCCATGCCTCTCCAAAAGAGATTTTTTTTAACCTTCGTGAAATTGGCATCCAAGCAGAAAAAGCCATGTTTTTAGCCACGGAGGGGGTGAACACCCATAAAGGAATGATTTTCTTGATGGGCGTCACGCTAGCAGCAACGGCTAAAGTTCTATTTGATCGATTGGATTTTTTACAGATCCAGATTGTTATTAAAGAAATGACAGCAGGTTTAGTCCTCGAAGATCTAAAGCATCTAACAAAGGAAACGGCTAAAAGTCATGGAGAGAAGCTTTATATTGACCACGGTATCACTGGGGTTCGTGGTGAGGTGGAGGCCGGGTTACCAACGGTTTTTGATGACAGTTTACCTTATTTTGAAGCACTTGAAGGAGTCCCGTTAAATAAACGGCTGGTTTTAACGCTTTTTAAGATCATGACGGTTTGCGACGATACGACCATTGTTCACCGGAAGGGCGTCCAGAAATTGGTAGTTGTGAAGGCGCTGGCGAAAGAGATCTTAGCTATTTACGAAAGTGAACCTGTAAGGTTTGAAGCCAAGCTAGAAGAGCTGGAAGCCTCATTTATTAAGGATCGGATTAGCCCTGGTGGGTCAGCTGATTTACTGGCGGTTACCACTTATTTAAGTTTTGTTCAGAGGGATTTGTTTTCAGTCACAAATCAATTGGAGGATCGAGATGAATAAGTCAATTGAAGCCGTTTTGGCCAATACAGATTTAACCCAGCATAAGACGTTGAATGACATTGTATACGAGGCGTTTTTTAAGACCATTGTGGGTGGGAGTATTCCAGCAGGTGAGCGGATCAACGAAAAAGAGTATTCGGAGAAGATGCACATTAGTCGGACACCGATTCGTTATGCCATGAAGTTGCTTGAACACGACGGATTAGTCGAATACGTCCCAAAGTTTGGCATGGTGGTGAAGCAGATTACCTGTGACGATGCCCTTGAAATTTTTGCGATTAGGAAGTCTTTGGATACATTGGCCACCATCACGGCCATGAAAAAGATGAGCGAGGCTGACTTTGATGAGTTGGATCAGCTACTGGCGTTGACAGAGAAAGCTAGTGCGGAGGGAGATAGCGACCGGGTAACGGAACTTTTTCATACCTTTCATAAGTTTATTTCCGATAAAAGTGGCATGATTCGTTTAAAAGAAATCACCACACGGATGCAAGAATACCTCGTGAGGTTTAGATGTGTTTCGCTACGAGATGGTGTGCGTTGTGAAATTGCCATTGGGGAGCACCGGCAGATGTATGAAGCCATGAGAAACAAGGACGAAGATAAGTTAAGAGAGATCATTGATAGTCATTTAGATGGCGCACTCCAATTTACATTGCAAACCATGAAACGAGAAGAAGGGGAATAAAGTAGCGTGCTAAAGGTGTATGTTACTTTTTTTCTTGTAAAAATGTAGAGAATAGGATGCAACGAGCATAGATCAATGAAATGATCGGCGTTTTCTACCTGAATTTGCCCCTAGAGGGATAAGTTTCACCCCTTTTATGTTTATAAAGCTTGCTTGGGGGTGTTTTTTCACCCACATGAGGCGCTATAGAGGGTTAAAGGGGTGTTCATTGATGATGGAAAGGAAGAGTGATTACCACAGATAGATTTAAGTAAAATAGAAATAACATTCAATGTGAGAAATCACTCGAGTGTTATTTTTTTGTCGATTATGTGAGAAAAAACACATAAAAAACACCAGAAACACCTTTAAAACAGTCACTTATGTATATTTTTTCTCAAGCGTAGCGTACAATGGCATCAAGGATGGTTGAAATGATTTTCACAAGAATGGACGATCCAAGACAAATCTGAAGGAGGAAGGTCATGAAGTTGAACAAAAGAGCAATGGCAGGAACATTAGAGTCAAGTGACTGTATGATTACCATTGAGCCTGGAAATGGCATCGTTGTTGAGATTGACAGCATCGTCAAGCCTCAATTTGGAACGCAGATTGAGCGTGTGATTAGAAACATCTTAGCAGAACTTAACATCACCGATGCATCGGTTGCCATTAACGACAAAGGGGCACTTGACTGTGTGATCGAAGCACGGTTAAAGGCAGCTGTCCTACGTAGTAGTGAAGAAGAGGCATTCGAATGGAGGTGTAACAAGTGAAATTAAGACGTACTATGATGTTCGTTCCAGGGAATCATCCTGCGATGATCAGAGATGCACAAATTTACGGTGCCGATACGATCATGTTTGATCTGGAAGATGCCGTTGCCATTAACGAAAAAGACGCTGCACGTTTCCTCGTTCACCAAGCCATTAAAACGATGGATTTTAGTGACCACGAAGTGATCGTACGTGTCAACGGCCTAGACACACCATATGGCGTTCATGACGTTGAAGCGGTGATTACAGCAGGGGCGAATGGGATTAGGTTACCAAAGACAGAGACAGCCAAGGACATTACCGACATGGAAGCTTTAATCGAGAAATGCGAACAAAAGCATGGCATTCCAGTTGGAACAACCAAATTATTCGCAGCCATTGAATCGGCTCTAGGTGTGAAAAATGCTTACGAAATTGCTGAAGCATCGGATCGCTTAATCGGAATCGCCATTGGTGGAGAAGATTTTGTTACTAGCATGAAGACGGTTCGCTCTGCAGATGGAATTGAGCTATTACTAGCTAGAAGCACCATCTTAATGGCGGCACGGGCAGCCGGAATTTATGCTTTAGATACCGTATACTCTGATGTAAACAACGAAGAAGGCTTCCGCAAGGAAGTGGAACTCATTAAACAACTTGGTTTTGATGGCAAGTCCATCATTAACCCACGTCAAATTGACATTGTTAACGAGATTTATGCTCCAACAGAAAAAGAAATCGAGAAATCCATCCGTGTCATTGCGGCGGATAAAGAGGCAGCAAGTAAAGGATCAGGTGTTATTTCTTTAGATGGTCAAATGATCGATAAACCAATTGTTGAACGCGCTGAACGTGTATTAGCACTTGCGAAAGCATCAGGCATTACACATGTAGGAGGTGAAGAAATTGACTTTGAATAAGATTGGACGAAACATTCCAAAAGAAGCAACAGGCATTGGTGAGTTGACACCTTATGTAGGTCCATTTGAGGTAGAGGTAGCAGGACGCCGCCATGCCCGTAAGATGGCAAAAGTAACGCCATCTGAAACCAAACTCATTGATTCAATCGAAGAAGCCATTAAGAAATCTGGCTTGCAAGATGGGATGACCATTTCTTTTCACCACCACTTTAGAAGCGGCGACTTAATTCTAAACTTAGTGGTTGATAAAATTGCTGAGCTAGGGTACAAGAACTTAACCTTGTTTGGTAGCTCGTTAAACGGTGTCCACAAAGCGATCATTCCTCACATCAAAAATGGTGTGATTACAAAGATTCACACCAGTGGGATGCGTGGTGAACTAGGGGAAGCAATCTCAAGTGGGATCATGGAGACGCCAGTTACCATTCGTTCTCACGGTGGTCGTGCTCGTGCCATTGAGTCAGGAGATGTGACCATCGATGTGGCCTTCTTAGCCGTTCCAAATTGCGATCCTTACGGAAATGCCAATGGGCATCAAGGAGCGACAGCTTGTGGTTCACTAGGGTATGCATTAATGGATGCTGAGTTTGCTGATCACGTGATTTTGATTACCGATAATCTGGTACCTTATCCAAACATTCCAGCCAGCATTAAGCAAATCGACGTGGACCAAGTGGTTGCCATTGATAAAGTTGGAAATCCAGAAGGAATTGTTTCAGGGGCGACACGGGTTTCAACAAATCCAAAGGAATTGCAGATTGCTAAATTTGCAGCCAGTGTCATTGAACAATCGGGCTACTTCAAAGACGGTTTTTCCATTCAAACAGGAACCGGTGGTGCCTCCTTAGCAACGGCTCATTTCTTAAAGCAAAAAATGATTGATCAAAACATTAAAGCAGCCTTCGCTCTTGGTGGGATTACCGGTCATTTTGTCAAGATGTTAGAAGAGGGCTTAGTTGGTAAGTTGATGGACGTTCAGTGTTTCGACTTAGCAGCCGTAGAGTCCATTGGTAAGAACGAGCATCACGTAGAAATCAGTGCTTCTGGTTATGCGAACCCTCATAACAAAGGATGTGCCGTTAACCAGTTAGACGTTGTTATTTTAAGTGCTTTAGAAGTTGATGTGGACTTTAACGTCAACGTCATCACGGGATCGAACGGGGTCTTACGTGGTGCCTCTGGTGGTCATAGTGATACAGCGGCTGGCTCAAAATTAGCCATCTTAGTGGCACCATTGGTGCGGGGACGCATTCCAACGGTCGTTAAGCAAGTAGACACCGTTGTCACACCAGGAGAAACCATTGATGTGGTCGTTACCGAAAGGGGAATTGCCGTTAATCCACTGCGAACAGATTTAATTGAGCGATTATCAAAAATCAATGGTTTACCACTTCATACCATGGAAGAATTACAGCAGATGGCCGAAGAAATCACAGGTGTACCAGATAAGATTGAGTACACGGATAAAGTCGTTGGTTTAGTTGAGTACCGCGACGGAACCATCATTGATGTGATTTATCAGGTGAAAGAATAGATGCAAGGTTATGAAGTCAGCGTGGACGAGTTGTTAGCAGCTAAGGATGCGCGAATTCACCTGTTTAAGCAGATGGCCAGTCATCACCATGGTACCTTAGTTTGCTTTAAGCTTAACATTCCTGGACCAGTAAAGAACAGCGAGTTAATCGTCAAGGCATTCATCCGAGGGATTGAGTTATGGTTAGACAAGTTGATGAGCGATTCACTTGTGTTGCTAGATGAAAAGATTATTAATGAAAAGACAGGTCCTGAGTATTTTGTAGTCGTTGATTACGATCCATGGTTGATTAAAAAGATTACCACAGAAATCGAAGAGACCCATCCATTAGGTCGATTGTTTGATTTCGATGTGATGGATCGGGATTTAAAAGGTTATGGTCGAACTGAAATTGGTTATAAGCCCAGAAAATGTTTGGTCTGCGAAGAAAATGCCTTTGTATGTGGCAGGTCAAGGACCCATGAGTTATCTGAGTTGACCACTGAAGTTACGAGATTAATAACAAGGTATTTTGCTTCTAAATAAGAAAAGGTAGGTGAAGTTTACTGTGACTTAGGTTCATGGTAGACGTATGTATGGATTTAATGTTTTGGATTGGTGTTCTAATTGTTATTTTAACCGTTGTAGGGATCATTAAAAAGATTGAAGTACGCTTGGTACTGTTCCTTTCTGGTTTAGTGATGGCGATCCTTGGTGGAGAGCCATGGGAAGTATTCGATGCCTTTGCTGGTTCCATTACTAGTGCTGGATTAGTACCAGTTATTACAGCAGCCTTCGGTTTCGCGGTTGTTTTAAAGAAAACGGGGTGCGATAAGGAACTGGTTACCTTATTAACAGCACCATTAACGAAGATGCGTCCGATTTTAATTCCAGGTACAGTCTTTGTTACGGCCATCATTTCTACGGCTATTTCATCTGCTTCTGGGGCTGCAGCTGCCATCGGTGCCGTCTTAATTCCAGCGTTATTATCAAGCGGTGTTAAGCCAGCGGTTGCGGCTGCTGCCGTTGTTGCTGGTACATCATTTACCATGTTAAACCCTGGTCATGCTCTAAATGCTCTACTATACGATTTATCTGAAGGAGCATACAGCCCAGTTGCCATTGTGGCAAGAACGCTATTCCCAGCCATTGTTGGTCTTTCTTTCTTAGCCTTAGGTTTGATGGTTATGGCACTGCTTGAAAAGAGAAAGAAGAGCGATGTGGTAGAGGAAGAGGTTGTTACGCAAGAAGAGGTGCCAGCTGGGAAGCATAAAGTTAACTTACTGAAGGCCCTTGTTCCTTTAATTCCATTGATTATGTTAATCGTAAGTAGTGACATCGTTGGTTTAATGGAGCATGAGTTTACGGTTCTACAAGCGATGATTATTGGTTCGGCCATTGCCTGGTTAGTAAGCGTTGTAACGGATAAGAAAGAGGCTGCCAATGCCCAAGATTTATCTCGTGGATACTTCGAAGGGATGGCAAATGGTTTTGCTAAAATCATTGGTATCATCGCAGCGGCAGCTGTTTTTACAGGTGGACTTGAGATCATTGGTGTGACAGGTACGCTCATTGAAATGATGGAAGGCTCTACCGGTACCGTTCCAATTGCAGCTACCGTTGGTCCTTACTTTATTGCCGCTTTATCTGGATCAGGAAATGCTGCTACCATTGCCTTCAACAACGCGATCACACCAAACGCAGCGTTATTTGGTTTAGATATGATTGACCTTGGAATTTTAGCTAACTTAGCTGGATCACTTGGTCGCTCCATCTCTCCAGTTGCTGGTGTAACCATCATCTGTGCCACTTTAGCTAACGTTGATCCAATCGAAGTAGGAAAGCGTAACTTGCTAGGTTCGATTATTGCAGCGATTGCGGTTATGTTCATCTTAGTTATTTTATAGTCATTTTTAAACATCACCATGTGAGACCCCAACCATTGGATTTAACCATTCAATCATTGGGGTCTTACGTTTATAAACCATGTGAATAAGGAAGAGGTGTTAATATGTTATTAATCAAAGACGGCTGTTTTTATCAGAACGACATATGGCAGAAAGCTACCGATGCTAATTCAACTTTAATTGCCGAGGGGAAGAAAAAAACAATGACTTACCGTGTCCTAAGTGCACATAACCATAGCGACAATATGGACCAACTAAAGGTAAAATTTGATTCCATCACATCTCATGACATTACTTACGTTGGAATTGTTCAAACAGCAAAAGCCTCAGGTCTAGAAAAGTTTCCAGTCCCTTATGTGTTAACGAACTGTCACAACAGTTTATGTGCCGTTGGTGGAACGATTAATGCCGATGACCATGCGTTTGGCATGTCGGCCGTGAAAAAATACGGTGGTTCTTTCGTTCCAGCACATGTGGCCGTTATTCATCAATACATGCGTGAAATCATGGCTGGTGGCGAAAGAATGATTCTTGGATCAGATAGTCACACCCGTTATGGCGCTTATGGAACCCTTGCCATCGGAGAGGGTGGGGGAGAACTGGTTAAGCAATTAATTGGTAAAACCTACGACCTCCCATACCCAGAAGTGGTAGGGATCTACTTAAAAGGAACACCTAAGCGTGGTGTGGGTCCTCAAGATGTAGCCTTAAAGTTAATTAAGGAGACGTTTGAATCTGGCTTTGTTAAAAACCGTGTATTAGAGTTTATTGGACTAGGTATCCGGCAACTGGATATGGATTTCCGAAACGGGATTGATGTCATGACCACGGAAACAACCTGTTTATCTTCCATTTGGCAAACCGACGAGGTCGTAAAAGAATGGCTAACTTTACATGGTCGTGAAGACGCCTACTTAAAAGTGCAACCAGAAGAGGGTGCTTATTACGACCGGTTCATTGAAATCGATCTATCAGAAATCGAATGTATGATCGCCTTACCTTTCCATCCAAGTAATGCTTACACCATTCGTGAATTCAATGAAAACATGGATGCGATTTTAGCTGAAACAGAAGCGAAAGCAAAGAAAATCCTAGGAGAGGATTCTACGTGGACCTTACGTGATAAGATGGTGGATGGAAAATTAGTCGCCGAGCAAGCTTCCATTGCTGGTTGTGCCGGTGGAACCTATGGTAACATTAGTGCTGCTGCTGCGATTATGGGTGATCAGCCCATTGGATCGAAAGATTTCTATTTTACCGTCTACCCATCTAGTATGCCGATTTATCAACATTTGTTAATGTCAGGTGAAGCAGCAGGCATGATGGCTAATGGCACCGTCTTTAAAACCGCCTTCTGTGGTCCATGCTTCGGTGGGGGAGAAACACCGGCAAATAACACGTTATCTCTTCGCCACACCACACGTAATTTCCCATTTAGAGAAGGGGCCAAGCCTGGAGAAGGTCAGATCGCTTCCGTTGCCCTGATGGATGCTCGCTCCATTGCAGCAAGTGCCATTAATGGGGGAGCCATTACAGCAGCAACCGACGTTGAATTACCTGAAGTGTTAGGTTTAGAGTACAAATACAATCCAAGAATTTATGAAAACATTGTCTTCGAAGCAGACCAACCAGACCCAGCTCAAGAACTATCCTTTGGTCCTAACATTAAAGAATGGCCAGAGTTTGCTGAAATGCCAGATCAACTCCTTTTGAAATTTGCAGCGGTGTTAACGGATCCAGTGACCACTACCGACGAACTGATTCCGTCTGGGGATACGTCGAGTTATCGCTCTAACCCAATTCGATTAGCTGAATTCACTCTGATTCGAAAAGATCCTGAGTATGTGGGTCGTTCCAAACAAATGTTAGAAGCAGAGCGTGCCCGAATCGCAGGAGAATCTGCTCTTGATTTAGAACCAACCTTAGAAGAGGTCTACAACGCATTAGAAACCAAGTTCAACCTTGATCCAAAAGAGCTGATGCTAGGAAGCACCATTTATTCACATAAGCCAGGGGATGGTTCTGCTCGTGAACAAGCGGCCTCTTGTCAGAAAGTGGTTGGTGGATTCGCTAACGTGGCAAGAGAATACGCAACCAAGCGCTATCGCTCCAACTTAATCAACTGGGGAATGCTCCCACTGCTTTCCGATGATTTTGAAGTAGAGATTAACGATTACTTATACTTACCTGGTATTCATCAGGTTCTTGATTCAGATGCCACCGAATTAACCGGTTATCTCTATCGCAAGGGAGCCTGGGAAGAAAAACAACTTTCCTTTGGTGAGCTAACGGTCGATGAGCGTAAAATCTTACGTGCCGGTTGTTTGATTAACCGTAACCGTCAGGAAGCGAGGAAAGGTTAGGGTAAACAAAAAAGTCAACTCCAAAAATGGATTTGGCTTTTTTAGTGATTAAGAGTAAGAATGTATGCTAAAAGAATCACCAATTTCTGAGACGTTCTGTGACTTAAATCACGGAAAATAATTGTGAAAAAACATATAATTTCATTAGACAGATTTCGAAAATTGAGATAAAATAGTAGGGTGTGTCGCCAAGTAGCGATTTCTGTGATGAGGGGGCGATTAACCAAGGAGGTTTACTTTCTATGAAAAGAGCGTTGTTGATTGTTAGTTTTGGTGTGACAACGAAAGCGTCACGAGAAAAAACACTTGATCTTTACAAAAGGGAGGTTGAAGCTAGCTTTCCTACTTACGATGTTTTTGTTGCGTATTCATCACGACGCATCATTGGGAAAATCAAACAACGTGAAGGCATTAGCATTGACCATCCACTCCAAGCATTAGAAAGACTTCTTGAATCCAACTACGACGAGATTTTGATTCAGCCTTTTAGTGTGATTTGCGGTGAAACCTTTAAAGCATTAGAGGCTTATGTCAAGACGTATCGTGATCGTGTAAAGCTCATGAAACTTGTGCTTCCTTTGCTTCATGGTGCATCCGATGATGGACCCCTTGTTAACTTGCTTAGGCAGGAGGTTGTTTTGAAAGATAAAGAAGCCCTTGTGTTGGTTGGTCACGGAATAGAGGGTGTAGAGCAAGCGTCCTATGGAAAATTAGAAAAGGCCTTAGAAGCTCTTGACGTAACGGTACTTCTTGGGACCATTAAAGGTCATTTAACCATTGATCATGTCAATGAAAAGCTAAGAAAAAAGAACGTTGAAACCGTGGTATTAAGACCCTTTCTTCTCACATCCGGCCACCATGTGACACAGGACATTAAAAAAACTTGGGTAGAAGGGTTAGAAGGTCGAGGATTTAACGTCCATGTTGATCTTAAACCTTTAGGTGAATACGAATCCATTCGCCAACATTTTATCCATTTAATGAAGGAGTAAAAACCATGAGAAAGGTTATTGTGGGAACAAGGGGGAGTAAACTTGCTCTGACTCAAACAAAAGGGGTGATCAAGCAACTAAGTCAACATCATCCTGAACTTGAATTTGAGATAAAAGTCATTCAAACGAAAGGAGACATGTTCCAAGACGTTGCCCTTGAAAAAATTGGTGACAAAGGGTTGTTTGTTAAGGAAATTGAACAGCAATTACTATCAGAAGAAATCGATTTAGCCATTCATAGTATGAAAGATATGCCCTCCACCTCACCAGCTGGCTTAATATTTACAAAAGCGCCGAAACGAGAAGATTCAAGGGATGTTCTTGTTTTAAAAGGCGCTTTTAAAGCATTAGCCGACCTGCCAATGGGAGCAACCATTGGGACGGGAAGTAAGCGAAGGAAGTTTCAGCTCTTGACGTTGCGACCTGATTTAAACGTGGTTCCCATTCGTGGAAATGTGGATACCCGTTTGGCTAAAATCGAGACGGAGAACCTAGATGGAACGATCTTGGCAGCAGCAGGTCTCCATCGTTTAGACTACCACAACAAAATTACAGAGTATTTATCAAAAGATGACTTTATTCCCGCTCCAGCACAAGGAGCGTTAGCGTTGCAAATTAGGGAAAGTGACCAATGGCTCGCAGAGAGATTGCAGGCATTGGCGCACGTACCAACGCAACTGGAAATCGAAGCGGAGCGAGGTTTCTTAGCAGGCATTAACGGTACCTGCCACGAGCCCATCGGTGCCAAAGCAACGATTGTAGGAGAAACACTTACCTTAACTGGATTATACGGTGACGCAGAGGGTCATCTTGTAATGGATCAGGTGGTGGGATTGGTTGCAGACGGATATAAGTTAGGATTTGGTTTAGGCGTTAAATTACGAAAGATGGTGCAAGAACACAGTGAAAAAAGGTAAGGTTTACTTAGTTGGAGCTGGTCCTGGAGATCCTAAGCTCATGACATTAAAAGGGTTGGAATGTCTTAGAAAAGCGGAAGTTCTCGTTTACGATCGGTTGGTGAACCCACGCTATTTAAAGGAAGTACCAGAAAGTTGTCTCCTTATTTTTGCGGGAAAGGCTTCAAGCAACCATACGTTGCCTCAAGAGGAAATCAATCGCATTCTTTTAGAGCAAGCTAAGGGAGGCAAGGTGGTCGTCCGTTTAAAAGGTGGCGATCCTTACGTTTTTGGTCGTGGTGGGGAAGAAGGAGAGGTGTTGAACGCCCATGGTATTCCCTTCGAGGTAGTACCAGGGGTAACGTCTGCCATTGGTGGTCTCGCTTATGCTGGGATTCCCATTACACACCGTAATTGTGCTTCGTCCTTTCATGTGATAACCGCCCATTTAAAGAATGGTTCAAGGGAGCTGGAGTGGGATAGTTTAGCAAAACTAAATGGCACCCTCGTTTTTCTGATGGGGGCGAAAAGCATCCATGAAATTAGCCAGGGTTTGATGAAAGCAGGTAAAGCAGGAGCTACACCAGTTGCCTTTGTTCACCAAGCTTCCACTCCCAATCAGCACGTAGACGTCACAACCCTCGAAGAAATGGTGAAAGTCCCGGCCATTTCACCGGTTTTAATTGTGATTGGTGATGTGGTAAATTTGCGAGAAAAGTTAAACTTTTTTGAAGAGAAGCCGTTGTTTGGAAAAAACGTTGCGGTAACAAGGGCTAGGAAACAAAATAGCTCTTTTGCCAATCAATTAGCGGAACTTGGTGCCCATGTCATTGAAGTCCCAACGATCAAAGTCATGCCACGTTCTGATCAACAGCCATTAAAAACTGAAATTCAGAAATTGGATACGTATCAATACGTGATTTTTACTAGCATTAACACGGTAGAGATCTTTTTTAAGGTGCTATCTCAGCTTGGAAAAGACAGTCGCCACTTAGCTTCCAATCGGGTCGTTGCCATTGGAAAACAAACGGCTGCTTCTCTTATCAAACATGGCATCAAAGCGGATCTTGTTCCAGAAGTTGCCACTTTAGAAGGGATGGTGGATTTGTTGAAGCCACTGGTGAGAGAGGCGGATCACCTTCTCTTACCAAAAGCAAAAGTCGCTCGGACCGTGTTAACCGATCACTTACCAGGAACATTGACAGAGGTTGAACTATACGAAACACAACTAGACGACAGCTCAAAAGAGGTCATCCTTGATCATTTAAATGGGGATGGATTAGACTATTTGACTTTTTCTAGCTCCTCCACGGTTCTTAACTTTATCCGATTAGTTGGTAAGGAAAGCCTTAGTCAATTAGAACAAACCAAAATATTTTCTCTAGGCCCTATCACATCAGCGACCATTAAAGAAGCTGGACTCGCCTTATACGAGGAAACAAGAGAGCCGTTAATGGCAGCCATGCTTGAATCACTGGTTCAAGACGTTAAAAAAGAGGAGGTAGCGCCTCATGCTACGTAGACCGAGACGCTTAAGAAGAACAGCAGCCATTCGAAATTTAGTGAGGGAGACTCGCCTTCATCCAAGTGACCTGATTTATCCGCTTTTTATTGTTGAAGGTGAGAGCATCAAGCGAGAAATACCATCTTTACCGGATGTTTATCATTTTTCTGTTGACCGTTTAGAGGAAGAAATCAAGGATCTTCAAGCATTAGGCTTGGAACATGTTCTCCTTTTTGGCATTCCTTACGATGAAGATAAAAATGAAACGGGTGCGATTGCTTATCGTGAAAATGGTATTGTTCAACGTGCGATCCGTGAAATCAAACGGGTTGCGCCACAATTAAATGTGATCACTGACGTTTGCCTATGTGCTTATACAGATCACGGTCATTGTGGTTTATTAGATAAAAACGAAGTGGATAACGATGCTTCCTTAGAAGTAATTGCAAAAGTAGCTCTGAGTCATGTGAGGGCTGGTGCTGACATGGTGGCGCCATCGGATATGATGGATGGTCGAGTGGCTGCCATCAGAAACGCCCTCGATGGGGCGGGTCATCCAACCGCTGGTATTATGTCCTACAGTACCAAGTATGCGTCTAGTTATTACGGCCCATTTCGTGAAGCCGCAGGAAGCGCGCCTGAATTTGGTGATCGAAAGTCCTATCAGATGGACGTTGCCAATGCACGTGAGTCTTTAATTGAAGCTGAACTTGATGCGTCAGAAGGTGCTGATATTTTAATGGTTAAGCCAGCACTTTCTTATTTAGATGTGATTTGTCGTTTGAAAGAATACACGAATTTACCGGTAGCTGCTTATAATGTGAGCGGTGAATATACCATGTTAAAGCTTGCAGTTAAAGAAGGTGTTTTCTCAGAAGATGTGATTCTGGAAACCATGATTGGCATGAAGCGAGCTGGTGCTGATATCATCATCACTTATTTTGCCAAAGAACTAGCCAAGCAATTAAAGGAGCAAGGTTAAATGTACGTTCCCATTCATTTAGACGTCCGTGACATGAACATTGCCGTGATTGGCGGTGGAGAGATTGCCTGGCGAAAATGCCAATTCTTCATCGTTAATAAAATTCCTGTTACGGTGGTCGCCAAGACATTTATTTCGGATTTTAAGGAGCCTTCCAGTGAGAAGATAACGCTTATTGAAGCTGCTTACAAAGTTGATGACATCAAAGATAGCCACCTGGTCATTGCAGCGACAAACGATGCTGTATTAAATGATGAGATTGGTGCTTACTGCAAAGCAGAGGGTAAGCTTGTAAACGTAGCTAGCAGTGCGTTGGCCTCTAATTTCATTATGCCTGGTATCGTTCAACGTAGTGATCTGCTATTATCTGTGTCAACCAGTGGAAAAAATCCAAGCTTAGCTAAATCAATTAAACAAGAGTTACAAGAACAATATGGTCCTGAATACGAAAAGATCGTACAGGAGTCAATACGAGTGAAAGGGAAGTAGGTGAATCGTGATGGAAATTGCTGTGATCGGTGTTAATCACAATTTGGCTCCCATTGACGTGAGAGAACAAGCCGCTTTTACAGAAAGTCAGAAAATAACCGCCAGTCATCAGCTCTTAGGTCAAGGCTTTGATGAAGTGGTTGTCCTTGCTACCTGTAACCGCAGTGAAATGTATTTATGTGGTAAAGATCTTGAGAAGAAAGAAGAAATTTTAATTCAATTTTTCCAAAACCATTCCTCTGTCCTCAATATCACCGATTTTCTGTTTTTTAAAACAGGAGAAGAAGCCATCCATCACTTGTTTAAGGTGGCTGCCGGCTTAGATTCTATTGTTTTAGGCGAAGATCAAATTTTAGGGCAAGTGAAACTGGCTTACGAGAGTGCACGTCAACTGGGCGCTAGCAAAAAGATTTTAAATCGTCTCTTTCAAACGGCAATTTCTGCAGCAAAAGAAGTAAAAACAGAGACGAAGATGTCAGAAAATCCACTTTCCATTAGTCGCATTGCCGTCGAATACTTAAAAGAAAGAATAGGAACCTTGCAAGGGAAAAACGTCTTGCTAATTGGAACAGGCGAAATGAGCCGTTTAGCCTTAAATTACTTGATTCTTGAAGAGGTGAACGCGGTTTACATCGCCAGTCGAAACCACGAGAAGAAAAAGGAACTAATCCAAGACATTTCACAAGCAACTTTAATCAATTACGATCTCCGGTACGACTACTTAAATAAAGTAGACCTTGTCTTAAGTGCCACGGGATCTCCTCATTTTGTTTTGACCGATGAGAAGGTGCCGAAGTTAAACAGGTCTTTGACGATGATGGACATTGCCTTGCCACGAGACATTGATCCACGCCTTAACGAAAAAGAGGGGATAGTGGTCTATAACATTGATCAATTACAAGAAATTCGCTTAGAAAACGAAAGCAAAAGAGGCCAGTTGGCTAAAGCAGCTGGAAAGATCATCGACGAGCATCTAGAAGTCTTTCTCGATTGGCTGGCCTGTGTTGGTGTTGACGATACCATTGCTAGTTTAAAGGAACAATGTGATCGGATCAAAGAGGAGTCCATGGCCTTTTTATCCCGAAAAATTGACTTTACTGATAAGCAAAAGCGCTTGGTTGATTCCGTTATGATGAACGCACTTGGGCAACTCATGCGCGGACCGATCCTACACTTAAAGCAATTAACCAATGAAGAGGAACAAGCCGATTGTTTGCAGGTTGTGCAACAATTATTTCAAATTAATGAGGAGGAGCAAATCATATGAACCACGAAAAATCAGCAGCCATGTATGAAGAAGCGACCCAATACATTCCCGGAGGTGTCAACAGTCCTGTTCGCGCCTTTAAATCCGTGGGGTTAACCCCCGTTTTTGTGGAACGCTCTGAAGGAAGCCGCGTCTACGACTTAGATGGCAATGCTTATTTAGATTACATCTGTTCTTGGGGACCGCTTATGTTTGGGCATAGTCCAGAATGGTTAACAGCTGGGATTGAAGATCTAGTTAAAAAGGGGACAAGTTATGGATTGCCAACGGCCATTGAAGTCGAAGTCGCCAAGCTCATTGTCAAAGCCTATCCTGGTCTTGAAAAAGTACGCATGGTGAATTCAGGAACGGAAGCAACCATGAGCGCCTTGCGTGTGGCTAGAGCTTATACGGGGCGGAATAAGATTCTAAAATTCGAAGGCTGCTATCACGGTCATTCCGATGCCCTCCTGGTTAAATCTGGTTCTGGACTGATGACTTACGGCGTGCCTACTAGTCCGGGTGTGCCTGACGAAGTGGTACGGGATACTTTAACCTCAACTTATAATGACATTAAACAATTAGAAGCCATGTTTCAAACACATGGTGACGAATTAGCAGCGGTCATTGTGGAAACTGTCGCAGGTAACATGGGGGTTATTTCCTCCACACTAGAATTTTTGCAAACCATGCGTGACCTATGTACAAAATACGGCACGGTGCTGATCTTTGATGAAGTGATCAGTGGTTTTAGGGTCCATTACAATAGTTCACCTGGTTACTTCGGCATTGAGCCTGACATGGCTTGTTTTGGAAAGATTATCGGTGCTGGCATGCCCGTTGGTGCATATGGTGGAAAAGAGGAGATCATGGCTCTTGTTTCACCGGTAGGGCCGGTTTATCAAGCAGGAACCTTGTCTGGAAATCCGCTGGCCATGTACATGGGGAAGAAGAATCTAGAACGTTTACGTGATTACCCTGAGGTTTACTCGACCCTTGAGGAGAAAGTAGGGGGATTTGCTAAAGGTTTGCGCACTGCTTTAAAAGAGCTTGAGCTAGATTATACGGTGAATCAAGTGGGATCGTTGGTGACGTTGTTCTTTGCAAAAGGACCAATTGAAAATTACAACGATGTGATGAGAGCTGATATTGAGACGTTTAACCGCTACTTCGCTTCTCTACTAAAACAAGGCATTTTGATTCCACCAACCCAATACGAAGCCATGTTCTTTTCAGTTGCTCATGGCGACGAGGACATGGCCTATACCTTGCAAGCTTGTATTCGGGCGTTAAAAGAGGCCCATGGCTTATGAACATAAAGCTAGATCTTAAAAAACTAAAACGTTTGGATTTATTTGCGCAACTTTCTGAAGAAACCCTGGAAAAATTAAATCAGGTCATGCACGTAGTCACTTATCCGAAAGGAAGGGAGATTTTTCGAGACAAACAATCACTAGACGACGTTTACATCTCTCTATCTGGAAAGTTTAGTTTGTACAAGTTAAACGACAAAGGGACCAAACGGATCATTTTCTTGTTTGGGAAAGGCATTTTACTGAACGACCACCTAAAACCAGACTTTCCTAGTGCCATCTACTGTGAAAGTTTTGAAGAGTCCATGGCTCTTGTTTGTCGAAAAAAAGACTTTTTAACCATTATGGGACAAGACTTTGACTTGGCACAAGCCGTTGTCGATCAGTATTCTTCAAAGTTAAGAAGAACCTATCGCCAGTTAAAAAATGCACCGACCAATATCTCCGTTGAGAAAAAGCTCGCAGCCAAGCTTTATGCCTTATGCCGTGACTATGGTGTGAGAAGAAAAGACGGTGTCTTAATTGACTTCCCACTTACGGTAACCCATTTATCTGAAATGTTAGGTATGCAACGAGAGACGGTTTCTCGTGCCTTACAGCGGTTAATTAAAGAGCAACTCATCGAATACGAGAAGAAAAAGATCTTTATTTATAACATCAATGCCATTGTTTGCTTTTACCGGGAACAAGCACCGGATGTATCCTGTGATCGCTGTGCAAGAGAAGCGGATAGCTCATGCTTTTTCAAAGGATGAAGTGCGACCAACGAAATGTAAAATTTCGGGTCGTACTTTTTTCTTTGACCTCCCTATTTTTGACAAAAAAAGCGAAAATTTTAACAAATAATAACGGTCCGTGATAAAGATCACAGACAGATTCGTGAAAAAACGTATAATCAATAGTATGAAAAGGAGTGGATGTAAGATGGGCATTCAAGTGACGAAGTCAGAATTTGATCGCGTACTGTCAGCATGGAATAAAGACTATGAATTCCATGGGCCAGCATTATTCAAAGATGCAGGTGCATTTTCTGATACGGATCAAGTACGTTACGATCGCATCACGTCAATTGACGACATTATTTTTGATAAAAAATCACGTTTTTCATTTAAAGAGGTAATTCTTCCAATTACCCAACGCTTGTTTTACTTTACAGAAGATCAGGTCAAAGAAGCGGAGATGAACCAAAAGAAACTAATCGTTCTACTACGTAGTTGTGATTTACACGGGTTACGTCGCTTAGATGAAGTTTATCTAAATGGTCAATTTGAAGACCCTTATTACAAGGCATTCCGTGAGAAGACGAAATTTATTGTCATGGGTTGTGAAAAAAGTTTTGCTAGCTGTTTCTGTATCAGCATGGGAACGAATCGCATTGAGGAATACGATGGTTATTTACATGTAGAAGGTGAAATGGTTTATCTTGACATAAAAGATGACGAGCTATTGGCTGCCTTTAATGAGGTTAACGTAACACAAACTCAAGTAGAGCCGAAATTCGTTACCAAAAATGACGTTGAAGTTAAGGTGTCAAAAAAGCTGAATCTTGATGCTATCTACTCTGAAATGTGGGAAGAGTATAGCGGACGATGTATCGGTTGTGGGCGTTGTAACTTCTCTTGTCCAACCTGTACCTGCTTCACCATGCAGGACGTTTGTTATAAAGATAACCCAGCATGCGGTGAACGACGCCGAGTTTGGGCGTCTTGCCAAGTAGATGGTTATAGTGACATGGCAGGTGGTCATAGCTTTAGAGAAAGCAAAGGTCAACGGATGCGCTTTAAAACCATGCATAAAATTTATGATTTCAAACAGCAACACGGTTATCACATGTGTGTCGGTTGCGGGCGTTGTGGTGACGTTTGTCCTGAGTACATTTCTTTCTCAACTGCCATTAATAAATTAAATGACGTAGTAGAGGAGGGTGAGCGCCATGAGTAAAAACGAATACTTACCGTTTTCGGTTAACATTTTAGAAATCATTAAACACACCGACATTGAATTTACTTACCGTGTTTCTTATGAAGACACAAGTCAAGTTAAACCAGGACAGTTCTACCAAATGTCACTTCCAACTGTAGGAGAAGCTCCAATTTCAGTCAGTGGAATTGAAAAAAATAGTCTCGATTTCACCATTCGAAAAGTGGGAAAAGTCACCGATGAAATTTTCAAGCGTGACGTTGGTGATCAATTATTTATCCGTGGTCCTTATGGAAATGGGTTTGATATTGATCTATATAAGAACAAAGAATTGATTATCGTTGCAGGTGGAACTGGTTTATCACCAGTAAGAGGTGTCGTTGATTATTTTGCTAACCATCTGGATCAAGCAAAGTCTTTCAAACTGATCGCTGGCTTTAAATCTCCCGACGATGTGCTATTTAAGGACGACATGGCAACTTGGGAAAGCAAAATCGACGTGATGTTAACCGTTGACGAAGCATCTGAGGGCTATACGGGACATACTGGGTTTGTAACAGCCTTGGTACCAGAACTAGAAATCAATAACTTAAATGACGTTGCTGTGATCGTAGTTGGACCACCAGCGATGATGCATTTTACCGTACAAGAGTTTTTAAAGCGTGATGTGCCAAAAGAAAACATCTGGATTTCGTACGAGCGTAATATGAGTTGTGGGATTGGAAAATGTGGACACTGCCGCATTAACAGCATCTGCATTTGTTTAGACGGGCCGGTGTTTGATTATACCGTTGGCGAAAAGTTAAAGGATTAGGAGGTGGATGAGAGATGGATTTGAATACTAAAAAAGTCAAGAAGAATGCCTTTCGTGTCACAAAAGAGCGTGGTATGGCAGCATCGCGAGTACGTGTACCAGGTGGCGCACTAAAAGCTGATCATTTACTACACTTACATAAGATTGCTTCTGAATACGGGAACGGTGAACTACACTTAACGACCCGTCAAGGCTTCGAAATTCAAGGCATTAAGTTTGAAGACATGCCAAAAGTAAATGAATTACTCCAACCTCTGATTGAAGGACTGGACATCAATCAGGACGATCCAGGAAAAGGGTATACCTCAGCAGGAACGCGAAACATTTGTGCTTGCATCGGTAACAAAGTATGTCCATTTGCAAACTTTGAAACAACGGGGTTGGCCAAGCGGATTGAAAAGTCTGTTTTCCCACATGATCTTCACTTTAAAATTGCCATTACCGGTTGTCCAAACGACTGCATTAAACTACGGATGCATGACTTCGGTATCATGGGGATGACTTTACCGGAATACACACCAGATCGCTGCATTTCCTGTAAAGTATGTGTGAAAATGTGTAGCCGTAAAGCAACGGGTGCCTTATCCATGGAAAACGGGCGTGTAGTTCGCTACCATGACAAATGTATCGGTTGTGGGGAATGTGTCCTCAACTGTCCTACTAGTGCCTGGAAACGTAGCTCTACGAAATACTACCGTTTAGCGATCATGGGTCGTACCGGTAAGAAAAACCCACGTTTAGCAGAAGATTGGCTCATTTGGGCTGACGAAGACAACATCGTTAAAATCATCAATAACACCTACGATTACGTGACAGAACACATTGATCTAACGGCACCAGGTGGAAAAGAGCACATCGGTTACATTGTCGACCGTACCGGTTTTGAAGAATTTAAAAAATGGGTACTGAAAGACGTTGCGTTCAAGGATGAAACCATCGTTAAAGACAACGTATACTGGAACGGTATTCATTACTAATTGTTAACCTTGACTAGCCGAGAGCTTTTCTCGGCTATCTTCTTATCCATTCTTTTTACAACGTCTTTCACAAGGAGTGTTTGAAATGATTAATATCATCAAAAAATGTGAGAACCTACCCGTTGGTGCCATTGCAACAGCAGTGGGGATGGCCACGGTCTCAAACGTTTTTTTCGCTGCATTAGGGCTAGTTGGTGTCCGTCATGTGGTTATGATTTGTGCTAGCTTCGTCTGGTTCGCTGCTTTTATTAAAATTGTTTTTTATCGCAAAGCCTTTTGGGCCGACTACAGCAACGTAGTTCCTGCCAGCTTATATGCGACCTTTACCATGTTAACCATGATTTTAGGTAATTATATGTTTAGTTTTAACCAAGACATTGGACGAATCATTTGGCTAGCAGGAGTTATTTTACACATCACCCATATTCTAGTCTTTACTTACCGCAACGTTTTAAAGGGAATTAACTTAGATACTTTTGTACCGAGTTGGTTTGTGACCTTTGTTGCCTTCTTAGTATCGGCAGTCGTTGGTGCAGATAAAGGTATGCCGTGGTTAATGACTGGTTTTCTTATTTATGGACTAAGCATTTATGCCATTATTTTTCCATGTATGATTTTCAAAGTAGCAAAAGTCGGTATTCTACCTCAATTTGAATTGACACGTGCCATCTTCTTAGCACCACCGAGCTTAGTTTTTGTTACGGTTCTAAATGCTATGGATAATCCACCTCATTGGTTGGTCTTCTTCTTATATAGCATTTTGTTTGCAACGATTCTCTACATGTGCTTTAAAATACCTGTGCTGCTAAGTAAACCATTTAATCCAGGTCATGCTGCCTTAACCTTCCCGACAGCGATTGCTTTAGTTGCGACCTTTAGGATGGCAGGCTTCTTATTGGGAAATGGCTACGAAGAATTAGGTCACTGGGTCACTCATTTATTTGGTTTACAACTATGGGCAACCGTAGCGATTATGGCTTATGTGGCATTTGGCTACTTTAAAATGTTTGTGAATTCTTTTAAGGCGCAGGAAGCATAAAGGAGGCCAGATAAAAGAATAAATCCTTGTGCGTTTAAACGTGTATGGATTTATTTGCTGTTTAACAGAAATAACAGTGAAACAAGAGAGGAGACGCTATCCTATGGAAAAGATTCAATCGTCATGTAATTACTGTACACTGGCATGTAACTTTGATTTTTACGTCGAAAACAATGAAATCAAAAAAACTGTACCAACTGCTGATTATCCTGTGAATAAAGGATTTGCCTGTATCAAAGGTTTAAAACTAGATCAGCAAAACAAGAAATTCAAGCCAAATCCACTACCCCGCATCAAGAAAGCCGATGGAACCTTCGAACACGTCCCATGGGATGAGGCAATTCAAGAAACAGCCAAAAAACTGAATGAAATTCGTGAAACATACGGAGACGATGCCATTGCTGGTTTAAGCACGGCACAAATCCCTTTGGAAGAGATGGCCTTGCTTGGGCATGTATTACGTAACTACATGCAAGCCAATTTAGATGGGAACACACGGCTATGTATGGCAACCAGTGTTGTAGCACATCGACAAGCTTTTGGATTTGATGCGCCACCTTATACATTAAACGATTTTGAATTATCTGATACGATTATTCTGATTGGGGCAAATCCAGTGGTTGCACATCCCATTGTTTGGGATCGGATTCGCAAAAACGAAATTAAAGACAAAAAGTTGATTGTGATTGATCCTCGTCGTTCAGAAACTGCCATTCACGCTGATCATCACTATCAGTTAAAAGGAAAGTCTGATCTAAAACTATTCTATACCTTAGCTAACGTCTTGATTGAGAAAAACTGGATCGACAACGACTACATTGCTAACCACACAGAGAAATTTGAAGATTTCAAAGCCTTTGTTACTGACTACACACTAGACAAAGTAGAAGAGACAACAGGCATTACCTCTGAGCAAGTGTTAGAGCTAGCAACGATGATTCATGAAGGACGTAACGTTTCCTTCTGGTGGACCATGGGAATTAACCAAGGTTACGAAGCCGTTCGAAGTGCACAAAGTATCATTAACCTGGCCCTAATGACAGGAAACATGGGACGGGCAGGTACCGGGGCTAATTCGTTGACCGGTCAACCAAATGCGATGGGATCACGGGTCTTTAGTAATCAGGTTGTCCTTTATAGTGGAGGAGATTTCGATCATGAAGGTCGCATCAAAGCCGTTTCTGAAGCGTTAGAACTCGATCCAAAATGGCTGCCAAAAAAGCCAACCTTCCCATATAATGTCATCGTTGAGAAGATTAATGCAGGTGAAATTAAAGCGCTGTGGGTTGTAGCAACCAATCCACGTCATTCGTGGACCAATAACGAAACCTTCAAAACAGCCATGGAAAAGTTAGATCTACTCATCGTTCAGGAAATTTACGACGATACGGATACGTCTGCAGAAGCCGATGTGTTTTTCCCAGTGGTCAACATGTTGAAAAAAGAAGGGACCATCATCAATACTGAGCGTCGTTTATCAGCCATTCGACCCGTGCTTTCGAGAGAAGAAAACGAATTAACAGATTTTGAGGTCATTTACAAGATGGGTGAGGCTCTTGGAATGGGCGATCTATTAAATAAATGGCAAACGCCAAAAGAAGTTTTTGAACTGATGAAGAAGTGTTCAAAGGGGATGCCATGTGACATCACAGGCGTTGACTACGATGGTTTAGTTGATTCAAACGGAATTCAGTGGCCATTTAGAGAAGGCGATGTTCTAAAAGAAGACGAACGACGCCTATTCGAAGATGGCAACTATTACACACCAAGCAAAAAAGCAAACTTTGTATTTGAAGCACCGCTAGAAAATCCACTTCCAACAACGGAGGAGTTTCCATACATTTTGAATACTGGTCGTGGTACCGTTGGGCAGTGGCACACACAAACACGTACCCGTGAAATCGAAGAAATTGCGGATGCGATATCAGAAAGTGCGTACATTTTAATCAACACACAACTAGCAAAAGACCTAGGTATTAAGAGCCAGGAGCTACTAAGTATTGCCTCAATGAATGGCGTAAGTGCCACGTTTGAGGCAAGGTTAACAGACGATCAACCTTACGATCAACTTTATGCACCCATTCACTACATTGAAACGAACGCACTAACACCGTCCATTTACGACGCTTTCTCAAAAGAACCGTCCTATAAAACCACACCAATTAACATCCAAAAAGCAAAGGAGGCAGGAAACTAGTATGAAACGTATCAAGATTGATCGTAGGAAGTGCATTAGTTGCCTAATGTGTGTGACGACTTGTTCCATCTCTCACGACGGAGATGATCCACGTAACCGAGTGGTCATTAGTAGTGAAGGGATTAACTCACCGATCTTTTGTCGACATTGTGACTTGCCAGAATGTACGTTCACCTGTATGACAGGTGCCATGAGTAAAAACCTTGAAACAGGTCATGTTGAATACGATAGCAAGCACTGTGCTAGCTGTTATATGTGTATTATGGCTTGTCCTTACGGTGTGTTAAAATCAGATCGCTTATCACAAATGGAAATTATGAAATGTGACATGTGCACCGCTCACCCAACCAAGTCACCACAGTGTGTGGCAAAATGTCCAATGGGTGCCATTACACTAGAGGAGGTTGAGTAAGATGAACTACGTTGTTGTAGGTGCATCAGCTGCCGGTGTAAATGCCATTAAAAAACTACGCCAGTTATCGCCTGATGCTAGCATTACATTGATTTCAAAAGATAAGCACATTTATTCACGTTGCATTCTCCATCATTTTATTAGTGGTGAGCGAGACGTAAAAGAAATTGGCTTTGTAGAAGAGGACTTTATCAATACCTACCGTGTCAACTGGATTAAAGGGGTTGAGCTAACTAAGATGGATACTAAAAAGCAAGCATTAATCCTTTGCAACGATGAAGTGGTTACTTATGACAAAGTGTTACTGGCTACTGGCTCTCGTACGTTCTTTCCGCCAATTACTAACTTACAAGAAGCTAAAAATGTGGTAGGACTTCGCAGCTTAGACGATGGGAAGCTGATCAAAGAAAAAGCCACATCTGCTAAAAACGTGGTCGTGATGGGAGCAGGACTTGTTGGAATCGATGTTATTAGTGGATTACTTGATTTCAATGGGGACTTGACGTTAGTTGAGTTTAAGGGACATATGCTTTCCATGCAATTAGACCAGCGTGCAGCAAAAACCTATGAAAAGGCATTCGCTGCTAAAGGGGTAAGCCAGCATTTTGATGTGGCGATGGAAGAGGTTGTGACAGATGAAACCGGTGCGATCAAAGAAGTGAAGCTTTCAAATGGTACAACCTTGCCATGTGATCTATTAATCGTAGCCGCTGGTGTACGTTCAAACGTTGCTTACTTAGAAGGTAGTGGGGTGGCAACAGACAAGTTTGGGTTGGTTTTCAATGAACAAGGTGAAACAAATGTAGTTAACGTTTATGGTGCTGGAGACGTTTCGGGCCGCATGCCGATTTGGCCAGTTGCGGTTAAAGAAGGGATCGTTGCTGCCTCCAACATGGCAGGTGAACCCTTAGCTTTAACTGACTTCTTTGCGAGTAAGTCTACCATGAACTTCCTAGATGTGGCAACACTGTCACTTGGATTTCCTTCTGCACCAGACGAGAGCTATCAGGTAGAAATCCAAGAAGACGCTGATGGTAACTATAAGAAAATCATCCACAAAGAGGGTGTGATCTATGGTGCCATTATCCAAGGAGACCTTTCTTACGCAGGGGTTTTGACCCAACTAATTAAGGAGAAGATTAAGATTGATCAGGTAAAAAAACCAATTTTTGACATTGACTATTCTGATTTCTTCCATCAAACAGAGGATTTACATTTCCAGTACTAGAGATGCGAAAAGGAGAATGTGCTTATGATTTATTTGGCTAATGGCTCTGAATCCATCCGATTTGTTACCATGATTTCGCTAAAATGTTTTTCGCCTCTTTTGTTAAAGAAGCCAATTAACCACGACAATTAAATAATAAAAGTAACCGAGCGGAGATGGTCTAAGGTGTTTTTAAACGCTAAGATCCCTTCGCCTAAGGCAAAAAGTTGCCTTACAGGGTCTTTTGGAGAAATCTGAAGGCCTTCCGTTTTGAAAAGGTGAAGCATAGAAATTAACTTAGTCGTTAATTTGCCTTTTTTAAGCAGCCTTAAAATTGGTAAATGAGCGGCTTTTTTCAATGCTTCTCTAGTGCGAAGGAGATCGTCTTTATGAAAAAAATTAAAACCGTTGATGCCGTGGGTCACGTTCTCTGCCATGACATCACACAAATCATTAAAGGAGAAAGAGCAGGCGCCCGCTATCAAAAAGGACATGTCGTAACGGAAGTAGACATCCAACCTTTGCTCGACCTAGGAAAAGATCACTTGTACATTTACGATCTCCAGGAAGGCATGCTTCACGAAGACGAAGCAGCTGAGATTTTGTACGAGGCATGTGCTGGAGAGTCAGTCACCATGAAACCAACGCCCGTTAGCGAAGGAAAGATTGAGATTGTGGCTCGTATGGATGGGTTACTTAAGGTGAATCGTCCTAAACTACAGCAGGTTAATGCCCTTGGCGATTTAATTGTTGCCACCCGTCACAACAACACGGTGGTCAAAAAAGGGGAGAAGTTAGCAGGAACTCGCATTACGCCACTGGTGATTTCAAAAGAGAAAATGAATCGTGTCATCGCCCTTGCTGGAGATGAGCCCCTTCTTCAGATCAAACCTCTTCATCCCTTTAAAGTAGGGGTCATTACCACAGGAAACGAGGTCTATTACAAACGAATCAAAGATACGTTTACTCCTGTGATTAAAGAAAAGTTAGCAACTTACGGGCTAAGTGTTGACCTTCATCAAGTGGTTCCCGATGACGTAGATGAAATTAAAAGGGCCATTGCCAATGGTCTCGAAAGTGGGATGGAACTGATCGTTTGTACTGGAGGCATGAGTGTGGATCCAGACGATCTGACACCAACGGCCATTAAAGCCTCAGGAGCTGACCTTTTAACTTACGGTGTGCCTGTTTTGCCAGGTTCGATGCTTTTAATTGGCTACATGGATGGAAAAATACCTATTTTGGGGCTTCCAGGATGTGTGATGTATGCCGATGCAACCGCCTTCGATTTATTACTTCCACGCATTTTAGCTAAAGATAGCATCGCAACAGAAGAAATGGCAGCCCTTGGTCACGGGGGACTTTGTTTGAAGTGTCAAGTGTGCACCTTTCCTCGTTGTGGATTTGGGAGGTAGTCAAGATGAATAAACCCATTGAGTTAGAGGAAGCCCTTAAATGGTTAATGAAACATCGACCAAAGCAAAAGACCATTAGATTGTCGCTAGAAAATGCTCTAAGCCATCGTTTAACGGAAGATTTTTACGCACCGATGGACGTTCCAACCTTTAACCGCTCTGCGATGGATGGTTATGCAGTATGTGCTTCATTTACAAAAAATGCAACCAAGGATAAGCCGGTAGTACTTCAAGTTGTAAAAGAAATCGTCGCTGGCATTAAGGTCGAAGAAACCCTTGATAACCATCACGCCGTTCGGATCATGACGGGAGCACCGATCCCAGATGGGTTTGATGCGGTGGTTCGCCAAGAAGATACCAAGATCGGGGAAGGCAACGTTGAGATCTATACTGAAGTAGTGCCTTATACCAATTATGGAAAAAGAGGAGAAGACATGCAAGCAGGGGAGTTTTTAATCAAGAAAGGGACGAGGTTGACGCCTGTTCATCTCGGGGTTCTTGCTAGCTTAGGTTTAAGTGAGGTGGAGGTGATGAAACCATTGTCTGTTGGGCTAGTGAGCATAGGGAGTGAGTTAGCACAGGCTGGTACACCTCTTCAATACGGTCAAATTTATAATAGCAGTTTAACGACCCTAAGCACTCGATTAAAGGAGCTGAACGTTCAGGTGGCATTTACCCATCAGTTAGCCGATGAAATAGCATTGGTTAGGGCAACGATTAAGAAACACATCCAAGACATTGATTTGCTGATCACAACGGGTGGGGTTTCTGTTGGGAAGAAAGACATTATGCACGACGTTATGAGTGAGCTTGATGCCAAACGCCTCTTTTGGCGGGTGAACCTCCAACCGGGGACACCATTTCTTGCCAGCACTTATCAAGAAAAGCTAATTTTAAGTCTGTCAGGCAATCCTTTTGCAGCATTAACCACCTTTGAATTGCTAGTTAAGCCGGTCTGTGGCAGGGATGAGGTCCGAAAGGAAGGCATGTTAACGAGTGACTTTCCGAAGGCCAGTAAAAGGCGGCGGTTTGTTCGGGCACGTTACCAAGAAGGAAAGGTTTCGTTACCTACGTCAAAACACGCATCGTCGGTGTTATCTAGCTTGCTTGATTGCAATTGTTTGATCGATATACCAGAGGGATCACCACCCTTAGAAAGAGGGACATGGGTCCAGGTGGTTATGCTGTAAGCGAAAAAGAAGGAGAATGAAGATGAACAGGTTAACGCATTTTAATGCCAAAGGGGAAGCTGTGATGGTGGACGTCGCTTCGAAAGAAGTAACAGAGCGCGTGGCCATTGCGAAAGGAAAGATCGTTGTATCCAAAGAAATTATGACCCACGTTAAAGCAGGGAGTTTGCAAAAAGGAGACGTCTTGGGTATAGCCCGTGTGGCAGGAATCATGGCGGTTAAAAAGACATCGGATTTAATTCCATTGTGCCACCCGCTATTTATTAGTCAATGTCACCTTGATTTTGAATTAGAGGTCGAGGCGTGCACCATCGAAGTCATCTGTACCGTAAAAATCAATCATCAAACGGGGGTGGAGATGGAAGCTTTAACGGGGGTGAATGTGGCTTTACTTACCATCTACGACATGTGCAAGGCACTCTGTAAGAAAATGATGATAACAAACGTCCATCTGGCTTATAAATCTGGTGGGAAAAGTGGCGAGTTTAACTATGAAGCCTAGAACCCCCTTTTTGAAAGCCAGTTATTTCATCGCTTTATCCTTTCTTCTATTGCCGTTTTTTAGTTTTGTGATGCGTCCCAATTTTTTGAGCGTCCAACACCTTGATTTGACTTTAATTTGGGAAAGTTTACGTGTCAGTTTGGTCAGTAGCTTGATCTCGATGGGGTTTGTCATGGTCGTTGGTTTACCTGCAAGTTATTTTATGGCAACGTCAACCTTTCCCTTCAAAAGAGCACTAGATGCATTTTTTAATCTTCCTCAAATTCTTCCACCTGCTGTGATTGGACTGTTGCTACTTTTTACCTATGGAAGTCATGGATTTATCGGTAGACATTTAGCTAATCTTGGTATTCGAACAAGCTTTTCTATTTTAGCGGTGATCCTCACATTTATCTTTGTTTCTTTACCGATTTTTATTAATAGCTGTAGCTTAGCTTTTCGTAAAGTTGACCCTGGGTTAAAAGAAGTGGCTGCTGGACTTGGTGATGGCCCAATGAAAGTCTTTGTTCGAATCACGTGGCCATTAGCTAAAAAAGGGGTCCTCATTTCTTTCTTGATGGCCTGGAGTCGAGGTCTAGCAGAATTTGGAGCAACGATGATGTTTGCTGGTAATCTACCTGGCGTCACACAAACCCTTCCGTTAGCGATTTTCAATGCATTAGAAAGAGACGTTAACCATGCCTTGTTTTTATCCTTTTTTATGTTTATCTTCTCAGGCTTTATCTTAATAAGTGTCCATTTTTTATCAAAGGAGGTGGACTAAACGATGTTTAAGATTCACATAAAAAAGCAACGATCTGATCATTTTCTCATTGACGTTAACTTTCACGTACACTCGGGCGAAATCGTTGTTTTAATGGGGAAGTCTGGCGCTGGAAAATCCAGTATCTTACATGCTATTGCTGGTTTGGAAAGTTTGGATCAAGGGGGGATCATACAGGATGGAAAAAATTATAGGAGGATACCTGTCCACTTACGACGCTTTGGTTATGTCAAACAAAAAAGCTTTCTTTTTCCTCATCTGACTGCATTTGAAAACATAACCTACAATCAGTTACAATCTAGATCTCAACTAGATGAATACATTGATGTTTTCGAGCTTCGTCCTCACCTAGACAAATACCCAGCTCAACTTTCTGGAGGGGAGGCTAGACGAGTAGCCATCGTTAGAGCATTAATGAGTGATCCGCAGTTATTGCTTTTAGATGAAGCGTTTAGCTCTTTAGATGTGACCTTACGTTCTAAAATTAGAGCATATTTAAAGAATCATTTAAACATCCCCGTCGTCTTAGTCACTCATGATCCATCTGAAGCAGCCCAGATGGGTGATCGTATTTTATACTTAGATCAAGGAAAACTTATGGCAGAAAAAGACACAGTAAAAAAGGAAATAGATTTGAGTGTTGCTATTTTAGCAGGTGGAGAAGGGAAACGACTTGGAGGTTGCAATAAAGCTTTTTTAACCATCGGTAAGCAGACGTTCATTGAACAACTCCTTCAACAAGTATCTGATTTTGATGATGTCATTCTTTCTACTCGTCACGTGGCTCTTTATCGAGATTACTCCCCCTCAATCCTGATGGATGAAACCCCTCGAATTGGACCGATGGGTGGCTTGTACACCAGCTTGAAACACTGTAAACATGATTACTTATTCGTCTGTGCCGTTGATATGCCTTATCTTAAAAAGGAACTGATTGATTTCCTATCGACTTTCATTGATTCAGAAAGCGATGCTTTTATTATTGAGAGTGAAACAAAGCTTCATCCACTCTGCGGTATTTATAAAAAAACGGCTGTGCTTCCTATTGAGGAAATGATCAAACAACAAAATTATCAATTGACTGACTTACTTAAACGGTTAAAAACAAAAGTGATTCCTCTCATTGATAGCCACCTTTCTGATCAAATCATGACCAACGTTAATACGAAGGACGACCTAACTCAACTCCAGACACCCGCTGTTTTTTGTGTTAGTGGGGTTAAAAATAGTGGCAAGACAACGCTAATTAGAAAGTTAATTAAAGCCTTTAAAGAAGAAGGTTATCGGGTGGGAGTCATCAAGCACGATGGACATGAATTTGACATTGATCACGAAGGAACCGACACCTATCAACATCGTCAAGCTGGAAGTGAACAAACGTTAATTTATTCTAATCATCAGTTGGCTTTTATGAAAAAACAAGACGGGTTAAAAATCGAAGAAGCACTCCGTTATTTTCAAGGCGTTGACCTCATCCTCATCGAAGGGTTAAAAGATTCAAGCCTTCCTAAAATAGAAGTCGTTAGTGAATCGTCAGTTTGTCGACCTGAACATTTATTAGCAGTAGCAACTGATACAGGCTTTATCCATTCAACGGTTCCTACTTTTAAACGTTCTGACATCCAAAAGCTTGTCACACTAATTAAAGAGAAGGTGGTGAAGGCTCATGAGAGATAGTTTTGGACGAGAAATTGACTACGTTCGAATCTCACTGACTGATCGCTGTCAGTTGCGTTGCACCTACTGCATCTCAAAAGAAGATGCGAACTGGCTAAAGCCGTGCGAGAAATTAACATCAGAAGAAATCATTGAAATGGTGACAGCCCTAACCACGCTTGGAATAAAAAAATTAAAACTGACCGGTGGTGAGCCACTCCTTTATCCAAATCTCATTTCTTTAATCATGAGGCTAAAGCAGATTTCAGGGATAAAGGAAATCACCTTAACAACCAATGGGATCAAACTACCAGAAATGATCGATAGCTTAGTGGAAGCTGGTTTAGACGGCATTAACATAAGTCTAGATACATTGGATCCTGATCACTATGCGTCTCTAACAAAAATTGGTCAGCTAAAACTAGCTACCAAGGGATTGAACAGAGCACTTAAGAGTTCAATAAAGCAAGTTAAAATTAACAGTGTTCTCATTGATTCTTTAACTGAAAAAGAGGCCATCGATTTAATGAAATTGGCAAAAACAACGCGTGCTCATGTGCGCTTCATTGAGTGGATGCCCATTGGTCACCAAAAGCCAAACACTCATTTGACAGAGCAAAGCATCAAACAATTGATCGAAGCTAACTTTGGGCCTGTTAAAGCATCTTCTAAACGTTTAGGAAATGGCCCCGCACGTTACTATGAGGTTGAAGGATTTAAAGGGAAGATCGGTTTTATCTCAGCGGTAACACAACATTTTTGCCATCAGTGCAACCGCCTTCGCATCACATCGGATGGGGTACTTAAAACTTGTCTTGCTCTTTCAGGAGGAACGAATTTGAAAAAAGCGATCCAGCAGGAAAACTTAGAGCAGACGTTGATTGAAGCGTTAAAAAAGAAACCAGAGAAACACTTGTTTGGCGAACCGACTGACAAAAGAGAGTTGAAAAACATGAGACAAATTGGAGGATAAAACATGGGAACCATCAAAGCAATTTGTGTGAGTGCACGCAAAGGAATACAAAAAAAATACGTAGAGGAAGCAATTTTTATTGAAAATCATGGCATTGAAAACGATGCCCATGCTGGTGATTGGCACCGACAAGTCTCTCTTTTAGCCAGTGAGGATGTGGCAGACTTTAACGCACGTGGTGCAGAGGTTTATGATGGTGCTTTTGGAGAAAACCTCATTGTAGAAGGCATTGATTTTTCGAAGTTATCGATTGGAAGTAAACTCATCTTTGAAGACGTTGAACTCGAATTGACCCAAATAGGGAAAGAATGTCACGTTCGCTGTCATATTTATCATAAAATGGGAGATTGCATTATGCCTAAAAAGGGGCTTTTTGCCAAAGTAATTAGAGGAGGGAAACTAAAAATTGGAGGCAGCATACAATGGGAAAACTAAAAATTTCAAGCTTAATGATCGCTTTATCAGTCACTTGGTTAGGAGGTTGCTCAAGTGAACAAGAAGCCATCGAGTTAAATGTATCTGCTGCCTCATCGTTACAGGAGGTTACGACTGAACTAGCAGAACAGTTTATGGAGAACCATCCACACGTTAACGTTCACTTAAATTTTGCTGGATCCAACCAATTACAACAACAAATTGTAGAAGGGTTTCCAGTTGATATTTTTATGTCAGCCCATGTTGATCCTCATCAAGCTTTAGTAGACATTGGGCTCGTTAACGAAGGTGGGATGTTTGCAACAAGCCCTGTTGTTTTAGTCTCTTCCTCGCCAGAGATAAATTCGGTATATGACCTAGCAAACCACAACGTTGATTTAATTTTTGCTGGCGAGACGGTTCCAATTGGCATTTACACCCATTTGATTTTAAGTGAAATTGATCTCCAACAATCTGGATTTAGAGAAGCGGTTTTAAACAACGTCATCTCACGAGCTGCCAATGTTAGAGAGGCTTTGTTGTATGTTACCCTCAATGAAAGTGATGCAACCTTTGTCTACATGACTGACTTAACAGAGGATCTATTAAGTGAGCTCACCCTCATTGAGTTGCCTGAAGCATTTCAAGTTGAAGGCACCTACTACATTGCAGTCATCGAGCAAGATGGGATAAGTGAAGCAGCAACTGAATTTTATCGCTTTGTTTTATCAACAGAGGGACAGGAGGTGCTAGAAGAGTATGGCTTCAATGGATTTAGATAAAAAGACCGTTGCCATTCTTACCTTATCAGACTCCCGATCAGAGGGAAGTGGCAAAGCAGATTTAAGTGGTCAACTCATTGGAAAACTAGTGGAAGAAGAAAATTACAAGGTAGTTTTCTACCAACTCCGAAGCGATGAGCTTGAAGACATTAAACAAGCTTTACTAGAAGCTTGCGACCAAAACGTTGCTCTTATTTTAACAACTGGTGGAACAGGCTTGTCTCCACGAGACCAAACCCCTGAAGCCACAAAAGCCATCATTGAAAAAGAAGTCCCAGGTATTAGCGAAGCGATGCGTTACCATAGCCTTCAAATCACACCGAGAGCCATGCTTTCTCGCGGTATTTCAGGGATCAGGGGGCAAACCCTCATCGTCAATCTTCCAGGGAGCCCAAAAGCCGTTAAGGAGCACTTAACCTACCTTCTCCCGACGTTAAAACATGGGTTAGAAATTTTGAGAGAAGAAATAAGGGAATGTGGAAGATAAAACTTAGGTTTTTCCTCGTATAAATAACTTTTGAACACTTATCACTCCATTGGATACACTGGCGTCGGTTAGGTAGCGAAAAGGGTGTAAATCTGCTATAATTAGAGGAATTACGCTAAAAAAGGTATGGAGAAAAGACTGCCAAAAAAGTAGTCAACCCATCGCAAGGGTACGGAGTGAGAAGTAGATGTCGAAATTATCAGAAGCACAAAAGGAAATCCTAACGATCGAGTATTTCTA
>Ga0131853_10001973_pt1 | contig 36695 bp, 21 predicted proteins | sample TergutLab28metaG_FD_92764 | JGI IMG/M metagenome (GOLD analysis project Ga0131853, IMG submission 92764) | Labiotermes labralis P1 segment gut microbial communities from Petit-Saut dam, French Guiana - Lab288 P1 (version 2) (version 2) | ecosystem: Host-associated > Arthropoda: Insects >... | reverse complement strand
TGTGAGTACGGTAATGAACCTTCGGGTTCCATGAAATGCGGGGAATTTCTTGACTAGCTGCAAACCAGTTAGCTTCTCAAGAAGGACTCTGCACCATGGAGTAAGTAAGTAAGTAAGTAATACCTGTACTTAGTACGTGCGGTATTGGCCTACATTATAATTGTAAATAGAATGCTACTGAAGGGAACACTAGGACGTATGGGAGAAGAAGCAAAATTAGACTGCGAAAAGGAACAGTAGAGAGTTTCGTGCCGGATACTGTGCTGAACAAAATAACACTAAACTGGTCAAATCAAGGGGAATGAGATGTGCGGATATGTCTCACGTATGGAATGCCGTAAGTTTGCGTAAGATCCGAAAATATGAATGAAAGAGACAATGTAGAGGAACTGGGGCCAAGGAGAAGTTGATGTTGGTCCAAAAACAGTGTGTAAAGATGTGGGCCTTATTGGTCTAGCTTAAGACAAAGCCCAGTGGCGGGCTGTTGTGAACTAGCTGAAGAACAGCCCTGTTCTCTCCTGGAAGTTAGGTCGCGTAGGCTATTACTTGGTTACAGACTTGTCGGGACAAAGTATGCTTCCCATGGTTTGTGTGTCATGCAGTTCAAGGAGACTGTGTGAAGAAGCCAAGCCGCATAACATCCCAGAAGAGCGAAGTCATCAACTACACTCGGCGGCAACCTGAAATCCCGCGAGCCAGTGAATGTTTGGGTTTATGTTAAGACGGGTAATTTGTTCGCGGACTGAGCGATAACTTCGGTGTGGCTGTCGAAGAAGATTCTGCTTCATGAAGATAGTTAGGCCTACATATAAATGCAGCAGCATGAGTACAATGTCGGACGGTATGGTTTAACTTTGGGTCACTGTCCCATTTTGTCCGACTCTACGTAACCTGATAGCTAATTCAGCATTTCTGAATAAGCGTATTCGGATCGATTTCAGAGCTCGTGGGTTGACCAGAATTACTTAAAGAAATAGCTGAATATCACTAGTGAATATCTGAAAAGTTTTCATTTGTTTAGTCAGTCTAGAAAACTGCATTTTGTGGAACCTGACGCTTGCATCACCGTCTTCACAAAAGCTCGCTACAGGTCCCTATTTTGAGCCAGATGAATCTAATCAGCGCTCTCCAGTCCTATTCCTTCAGATGCGTTATACGAGGGCTGTCTGATGGAAGGGAGCTTACCTGGGCAAGATGCGCTGTATTACTGTGCCGTTGTAGGATTTTTCTATGTAGTCTCCCTGAAGCTCAAACACAACTCCACCCCCCCTCCCCTTTCGCCCCGTTGCTCCAACTTTCGAATACCCTCCAAACAAACATCTCGCGAGTCACACCACTGCACCACCTCATCAATAACAGCACCAAACGTGTCCTTCCAATTCAAGCGTATTTTTTCATCAGCTTGTATGATTTTTTGTTATTCACCTTTCTTCCACAAGACGTGTTTATTAGAACTTACTTGATTTTATGATTATTATAATGTTTTGTGAGACTACAAATTGTGTAGGTCTCATTAGGCAGTGTTCTCTGTCCTTAGTACGTCCTACGCCGTACTTACAAATATTCTCCTTTGCACCTTATTGTTGGACATTCTCAGTAGGTTCCTTCCCGTTCTAAAAGCACACAAGACATGGAACAAAGTCATCGCTTTTTATTATAATCTTTACATATTTAGATGACAGATGAAAAGGGATGAGTTTCTAAAGACGGTGAGAATAAAAACGGAAATAAATTCCAAATTGTTAAGTGCTAGGAAACGAAATAAAATTTTATGAAACAGATTTTGTGGCCATCGGATTTCGTATTAATTTTTACAGTAGCTAGAGTAAGCAAAACAGTATGCGGATGAAACAGGCACATAAATAAAACAAGCAAATTAAACAGCATTAATTTATACTGTAATTTATATTTGAATACCAGTAACACAAAAGCTGAGTTATAAACAAGCAATAACATCAGAATTTCGCACATCCCCGCACCGCGACGCGACCACAACAGTGTTATTTTTACGCTCGTGTGTTCCATGTGTTACTTCAATGGTAGCTTGTTCGGGAACAGCCGCTGGCACTAGACTATTGATCTCTATTGTGCTCTTGTTTGCAGGTATTCTGCTTAATTTTAGAGAACAGATGCTAATGAAAGCACCTCATTGAAGGAATCTTATCCTTCATTAAGCTGTTCAGATATCGCGACTATCTTGCCAAGGGCCCAGTGCTGATATTTCACAAAGGCATGTCAGTTTCAACAGAACGGCAGCCCTGTTTTCTTTCAGTGATGAAATATGAGCTAAACAAGGCTGTAGTAATTTAATGCAGCCGCCAAATCTTTAAGCACAAGTTAAATCAACTGAACACACCATCATGCGAATCTCTTACACATTATGAAAGACTGACAGCGGAGCTGATGAAGATTCCTGTGTTCAAGGATGAGGCTCCATGTGGGCTTCTACAGAGTTACTGTGCAACTTTCCGGATGAGTTTCTGCCGGTTTTCAGGGAAAGTCAGTAATAGTTGACGTCCCTGGCCAAATTTTATATTTTGTTGACCAATTTGGTGCACAATTTATTCTTAGTATATTTATCGATCTCTACACGTTTCGGGCGACTATGTGCCCATCATCAGGAGAAAAAAACTGTGTTTATGGAACACTTGGTACTTATCATTCTGTGTGGATGACTGTCTGGTATGCAGGGTGGAATTCTCTGGCCACATTGAAGATGCAGGCAGTGTGTTACTCTGCAATGTTGGTGAGTCTATACTATACCAATCAACACGAAGTCATCCCATGAAACCAGAGTCTTTTAATTATGGTGTAATGACGTGGTTCAAAGCCGATGGTAAGCATATCTGTTTAGCTAACCCCACTATCATCAATACCGTTACTGTAACGGACAATCGCAGTGCATGCGAAGTAATGTTGACAGAATTCGAATTTGTTTCTGAGACACATCGTGTCGTTCAAGCTGACACAAAATGTTTCTAAATATAATATGTTTAAGTTGGTAGTGTAAGGCTGTTGTAGACATTGATGTCTTAATTTCTGACTTTTAGCACGATTTGTCTCTATAAATGTCTAGGCTCAGTCGTAAGGTAATACAGCGTTATTTAATAACAGATATTTTAATTGGACAGGCATTTGACTGAATTTTGTATAATTAACGATTAGTAATTAATTTCTTGGACTAAGTCAGTTTAGTCACACTTTAGATCCCACGTCAACAAGTGCACAATGCAAGACGACACTCGAACGTTCGGCGATTCCACTACAGCAGTCGCTAATTATTTAGGTTTACTGGAAGGCAAATACGGACGTTGCCCTTTGCAGATTTGTAGTTTTTAACCGTGTACACAAATTCTAATAGCTATTAGTCTAATTCCACGAACCACAGTCCACCTTGAGGAACTAACAGTCACTCATCTAGTCAAGGGTTCTTTTGCGTTTTGCGATTCTTTCGCGTGTTTATAAGCAACTGTCTACTGCAAGACCTTGTGCAGTACTTCATAACATCCTGACTGTTTCACTGTGGTGAATCCCCCTCCTCAGTTTGGGGAACCACTCCTTGTCGGCTGTTCGCGAATGCCCATTCATTTTATTTCATGTTACTTTCTACAAACGGATGCCACCTCTTCCAACCCTGACCTGAGGACTCTCATTTTGGAAGACTGAAAGTCATTTGTTATGAGTTCATTGTACGCATTTTGTGCCAGATGTGTGTATTCCTGGATGGTGTAAATGGGGACGAGGCTAAACTGGATGAAGGAGGTCGATGAGTCCTTCTCCTACGTGTAGAAGTTGACACAAATCATGATTGGAATCGTGGCATGGCGTTCTGTGGACGATAGTCACACCATCACTTCAGTTAACTGTAACTCTCTGTTCCAAACCGGTGAAGTCGGCCAGCTCGTATGTTGGTGTTTTAAGAAATACTTCCCAAAATCGTCTTACAGTCTCTGTGGCGAGGCTAGCAGTTTATAGCCCTGCAGTTGTATTGCGACAATTTATGGCTGTAAGTAACCTAAGCCTGCACCTACTCACGTACAGTAAACAATTCCACACTTCCAACCTACGTGGTAAGATTGACTTGTAATGCATACAGAGTGAATTAAAATAAAATAGTAGAATTTAATATGTATACAATTTTGTTTATTTATTTATTTATTTATTATAGAATTACATGCTGACTCAACAGCCTAATAACATGATTACAAAAACGGCACAAGTAAAAGGAACAAAAAACAAAACTAATGAGGCGAACGTAAAGCTAGGACCAAAAATACGAAAAAAAAACATTACATTACATTTAATTGCATTTATGTCGGACGTAAAGGGCAAGAAATTAAAAGGCTATTATAACCAGTAGGCTTACATAATAATCAAATGATAATGATATTGATAGGTAATAAAGTATCGAAGTAACATCAAGTATAATTGATTTTAAAACTTTCTAAATGAGGATTCAGTTGTAAAAACAATGATAACGACTGTTTATTTTATACCAACATATGCACAAATAAGTACTGTAAATCTGTAATAAACAATTTATTATTCAATATACACGGTATGAACATAAAAGTAATGATAACGATGTTAATAATAACGTTAATACAATAAAACAATCATTTAATTTAATTTATATTTAATAACAATAAGAAGACACAAGGAACAACAGGTAGACGCAGAAGTGTGAAGCTTCAGATATGCTCTATAGCGTACCAATTCTGAGAAGTCGCTAACCAGTTACTGTGAATCTACTTGTACAACTCTGATACATATGAAATTCAACGGATTTGTTTGCAAAGAAGAGGCAAATTTGTCCCTGTCCACGCCATAATGGCGTATAACGGGGTTTGGAGGTATAGCTCCACTCTTAATCTCGGCGTTAGATGTAGGTGAGTGTTCAACTTTAGGCCACAAACGCTTACCCGCGAGAAAGAAATACTGTACTCTCTGAGTAGCAGACTCTTTGGACTCCGGAGCCGGTCTTAGCATAATATTAAAGCAGAGTTTACAGCAATGCGTTATGATATTGTGGACATTCGTCTGGCTGACGACAGAACTAGTTGCAGTCCCCAGATAAAAATGTAACGAATTAAATTCTGTGGGTTCTTGTAGATGGTTTGATGCATTCCGCAGTCTTATTTGTACCTTACCCATAGTTGTCTTTAATTGAACCACAACATGCCGTAAGCCGTCTTTGCTTCTGTCTTCAGGGGTTGAAACGAATCTTTTAGGCATGGAATGAGCCCAGTTCTGAGAGCAGATCGATCTAAAACAGGGCCTCTCAACCCGCAGTTCACAGGCAACATTTTGCCCGCGACACAGTGTTATTTTGCTGGTGGAGACATTCGAAATGAGAAACAGGATTTTCACGCTTTACCTGGCAAAGCCGAGATGGAATCAATTTTGAAAGCGTCTGGGCTTTTTTTTTTATATATATATATTTAAGGGAGACATAGATTATGATACAGATTCATTTTGTAAAAACTGCTTAGGAAATCGAGTCACTTGTCTCCTTCTTGAATTGCATTCTTTTTACAAAATTGTACTTCTGTCAGTATTTTATATTTTTATTGCACATGAAATATGGAAAAACAAAGGTAAAATTGTGCATACAATTATATGTGTACTTGTTCATTCTTCACTGTGTATGTTTAATATTATGTTGCCCCCGTGCAGACCAAATTCTGCCGAGGTTGCCCTCATCACATAAAAGGCTGAACATGCCTTATATAAAACGTCCATCTGATACGTTCATTTCAGCACCTGAAGATAGAAGCAGATCCGATTGCCGAAACTCTGTGTTTTAATAACAAGACGACTACGTATAGAGTAAAAAAAGGATTTTTTTTTCCTTTTCCGAAAGCAGTGAATATTTGAGTTCCATAAAAGACATAAATTTTTGGCTACTTCAACTGCTGTGTTTGCAACACGGCCGAATCAGGAACTGCGAGTGTAAACAGACTGTCCTTGTGCACATTTGTCCCGCCTTTCCGCGTGACGTCAAAATGTGGCGAGCAAGAGAAACAATATAAAACGGATAGTAAAAGGACGCTCTACCGCTGGCAAGAAAAGACCCTAGCGTGAACACGTCAAGGCCTACAACCAAGATGACCAAACCGTTACTGTTAGCCCACTCACCGTTATGGTGCATACCATTTTCACATTCACCCATCATTTCTTACGTTGCAAGTGTTTAACCCGGCAAGTGAGGTTGAATTGTGCTTTTCGAAAGTCTCCATCCTTGGTTAACTTAATGGTTGGTTGGTTGGTTGGTTGGTTGGTTGGTTTGTAGTTCGGTCGTAGTGTATCCTACCTGTAGTGCCTCTGGCTCAACAAGAGAGTGAAGCCATTATTCTTGTTTATCACAGTATGCGGTGCGTAAAGTCCGTGGCGAAAATGGGTATAGAGAAAGATCTTTTTATCAAGACCTCTAGGACGGCAGCTTTATCGCATAGAAAGTCTGGGTCCACCGGGACATCTCGTAACAGCTTCCTTGCGTACAGACTCTCTGTACTTAGCAGTTTGTAGTATACGTCACATGAGTGCCTGTGCAGTTCGATAGGACGTTATAAATGTTTCGCTCCTCGCAGTTTAGAAACATCTGAATATCCAGGGAGTTAGTTGTTAGGCCACTTGGGAGAGCTAGGCGTTAGTAGGAGAATAAGATTAAAACGAATCTTCAAGAACTAAAGTGCGACACTGTGCAATGATTTCGTGTGGTTGAGGTTAGGCTCCAGTGACGGGCTATTTTGACCACGGTAAATGACTTTTGGAGTTTCATAAAGGAGGGTAATTTCTTGGCAAGATGTCCTACTATCAGTTTCTAAAACAAAACACTGTTCCAGGTAGTAACGCTTATAGGGCATGGTTTATAAGTACAAAACATAGCGATGCCCGTGTAGTGTAGATACTGCACATATTAGTATTTACAACGCAAGTGCACCGGCGTGTGAATGAGTGTTGCTTGTAGCCCATTTAACAACCAGACATCGCTTGATATTCATGTATTCCGCGGCATGCTCTTGTTCATGGTAATAAACCGATGTGCTTAACCACACGGAACGGCATGCCTTGCACTGTTCGTAACTTGCATGAGGACGGGACCTGCACGAGCCCTGGGCCCAACATTTATCATATCCTTTTCGCTGTCTCTTACCTTTCTCATTTCTTTTTCTTCGCTTTTTCCCATTCACTTCGTTTTTCTATTTCACCGTCTTTTATCCCTTTTTCCATTCTGTTTCTCGTCCTGTCATTTTCAGTCTCTTTATTTCTACCTTCTTCCACTCCTTTTGTTCTCTCACTTATCTCCTAATCTGTTTTTCTTTACGTCTTCCTGCTACACTGCCAATTCGCATTCTGGAAGTGTCTGTTTAGAAATTGCTTGAAGAAGGATGCTTTAAAACAGGCTACCTCAACACCATCCACAAAGTTTTCTCCTTAATATTCCCGTCGTCCTTTTCGGCGGTAAGCACTATCTGCTCCTGCCCTGAAAGACCATAACGAAAACGCCTGAGAAATATTTAATATATTGGCCTTCAAGGTATTTTAATTTTTTTACTCACACATGAAGCACATAAGGCGGAATTGCGAAATTTCTTGTTTGCGTTGGGAAGGCATGAAGAATTGAACTCATTTTGCTGTTTGTCTGCGTAGGATTTTCGCCGAACATGGAGTGAATAAGCATATTATCTGCGGAAATGTTTTACTTAATACAGATAATTTTGTCTTGTCCAGTTTTCCCTCCCGCAGGGTACTAGTCACCTGATCACCACCATCACCTCAATCACAATACCACCACTATACCACCACCACTACCATACCACCACCACCATCACAATACCACCACCACTACCATACCACCACCACCATCACAATACCACCACCATCACCATATCACCACCATAACACCACCACCATCACCATATCACCACCATAACACCACCACCATCACCATACCGCCACCACCACCAACACCGCCACCACCATACTACCACCACCATCACCACCACCATCACCATAACACCACAATAACACCACCACCACCATACCGCCGCCACCACCACCACCACCACCGCCACCACCATACTACCACCACCATACCACCACCACCGTCACCATATCACCACCATACCGCTGCCGCCTCCACCACCACCGCTACCACCGTCACCATATCACCACCATAACACCACCACCATCACCATACCACCACCATACTGCCGTCACCACCACCACCACAACCATACCACCACCGTCACCATATCACCACCACCACCTTTTAACAATTCCAGTATTTTTTAATAGAAGTGGCAAAGCATGATTCAGAATGGCGAACATGGCGCCCATTTTTTTTTAATATTCTTCCGAGAATATTTTCTTCAAGTATGCAACATTGCAGAATTCCTAGGTGGGACTTGGTTCTAGACAAAATATTTAAATCGAATCTTGCGGCCTTCTGCTTTAAAATGTACTATAACGCGGTAAATATAAAACTTTCGTAGCCTGCTAATACCGCAGTACAAGAACTTAAAGGTACCTGGTGGCAGCGCTCCAAGTATTCTAATTTTGGTGAGGCGTAAAGGATCATTTTCAGCGCCCAGCCGCCAGTTAGGCTACCTCAAAGGACAGAAGATCCCACGATGTCTGCTGTGCAGGGGTTGTGTCGAGACCCCAATATGTATAGTGCTGATGAGGATAAGTAAGTTTTGAGACTTTTATGTTCTCTTAGGAAATCATTCACACGGAATATAAACTTTCCACTAAAGGCAGACACTTTCTGGTCATGTTTTATACCACTTCTGTCGCCCCAATTCATTTAGGCACAACGCCACAAATACTTTCTACGAAGTGGATCTATAGGTCCATGGATTCTTCACATCTGGACAGGATGAAATGAAAGATTATCTGTACTATCCGAAGTCCTACCCTCTAAGGAGCCCTACCCATTAGATAAGAGGATGGAATAGGCCCAAGTGACAGTCTGGGGGTTGTTACAAACAGCAGTTCTACCTAAGTGAATTGTGCGACTACAGAAAATTTACGAATTTAGTATTCTGACGTGTTGAATCGCAAACACATTTTAATTTAGGAGATAATATTTTAATGCCTTATGTTTCTTGTACTTAAATACAAGACAGAAAGTGTCTTAATAGATTTAAAGATGGATATTTACTAGCCGAAACACGTAGTCAAAGTGTATATCAGTTATCAAATCTGATATTTAGCATGCCAAGGTAATAGCTGTGTAAATAGAAAATTCGCTTTTGTAACCATAAATCGTCCTACATCAGCCGGCAATCGAACCGTCCGTATTTACTTTTACTGAGATAAACTGCGAATGCAAAGTGACGAAATCCTTTTTACCTTCCATTTACAGTGCAAAATTTTTGCCTACATTTCTTACAATGTTAATTTTTTCAGAAAATTCGTGATAATATTGGTGAAAAGAAGAGAGGGTCGTGAGAATTCAAACAAAATTACCACAGAATTTTCAGGATCTCGAAGTAGGTCCGTTTGTCCTACACGGAGCTATTAATGACAAGCTTACGATGTAAATCTTTGTCACGACGACGATGACGACGTAAGCTGCATATGTGTGAACAGTAGAGGGATTTATTTCAGCAATAAAACTGAAACCAAGCTATACACACTTCAAACTGCTGTACAGTTATAATCTGAAGATGGCAGTGCTAAAGTGTCAAGTCGATCGCTATAGTGAATAAACACAAAAGAGTAACAATTTTCGTATAGTAATAGGAATTGCTAGAAGAATGAAATTTCAAAAGGTCAAGAGGTTAAAACAATTTATTATCCAACCGATGCACAAATATATAATTCGTAGATACAATTAGAATTATTATAAAATATTTAAAATTGCTCCAACATGTTTCGGATCACAAGGGATCCATTATCAGGGAGCTTTATACAGTGCTTGGCTAAAATTACAGTAATGGTTCTATCGTGTCCGTTGATATGGACGTAGTCGGTGTTATGGCAACATGTTTGCCCGTGGTGCGTGCGTGCGTATGTGTGTGTGTGTACTGCACAGTGCCTCTCTACACTGTGCAGTACACACACACACACACACACACACCACGGGCAAATATGCTGCCATAACACATACTACGTCCGTATCAACGGACGAGATAGAACCATTACTGTTAATTTTAACCAAGCACTGTAAAGAGCTCCCTGATGATGGATCCCTTTTGATCCGAAACATGTTGGAGCAATTTTAAATATTTTAAACATTTGTAATAATTCTAATTGTATCTACGAATTATATATTTGTGTATCTGTTGGATAATAAATTGTTTTAATCGTCATTGATGCACGGTACAAACATGAAGAGGGCATGAGGTATTTTGCGTATAGTTTAAACAATCTTGAGCACTTTTAAACATACACAACATTGCCTCTTAGACGTAACTTGCCTTGAGGTTAAAACGCCAAGCTGCTTGTTACTTTGTCTCTACTCCGTTTGATTTTTCCGTTTGCAGACCTCCGTATTACATATTCTAATAATATTTTTTCGCCGAGAATTAGGTTAAGTTCATGTTTTGCCTTGTACAATAATTCAGTGTTTCGTTAGTGTAAGATATTATTGTCCTTATATGAAATACGGACCATTTTCTAAAGGTTTTGTTGTGGATGCTGCTACTCGTTCTGCGCGTCTTCAAGTGACACGCTTTCTGCGTAGTAAAATTTAGAAAATTTAAATCGTTAAAGAACATCTCCTAATGACATATTGCTATCGTGGTTTTACGGAAAGCCTATATGTATTCGCGACCCTCCGCAAATATTTTTGGGTGAATCTTCTCTTGTTGCAAGTTTTACGTCCACAGAACAAGTTTCTAACAGCTCAAAACAAGTGAAAATAATATTCACCACGAATTTAAAATCGGATTAAGTTCAGTAAATACTCGCCGCCTTTCATTTCCAAGTCACTCTCAAAAGTATACCTGAAATGTAAAACAGAAACAATTATGAAACATAAGTGTGGCTTAAAAATCATGGCGTGTTCGTATCTTTTTATCTAATCGTTTCGGAAGTAACGAAGCTCATAATTCAATAAAGTAAACGCTTTAGCGGCGTGATCAATTAATTTTAATTTCATATACGTTAATATACCCGTAGACTTGTATTGAGATACGAGGAAACGTCTTTTATTGACAGTAAGAAACTTCTATAAGCTTTGCGTTTGTTCGGAGAATTATTGATATTTACTGAAAAGTCCTACAAGTTCTGAAATTTAAGAACAGAGTAGCAATTCTGGAGATTTCACTCACTTTTTATTAATTATCACAAAGACTGTAACACTTACGTGTAACGTGCATTGGACGTAATGAAGTGTGTGCTTTACTTTTGTCTACAACATGTGTTAGAAACTTTCGTCGCTCCGATAAATGTAAGACAGAGATTAAGTGTTTGTCAACTGAAAGCAGTAATAAAGGATAAGAAGTTCTGAGTTAACAGTTGAAGGAATGGCGGATGTATGACAGTTCAGACATTCAAAATTAAAATATTTATTGATCGAGGCGAATTTTACAGAAGGCTGGGTCCGCTTAACCCCGGGTAATTTGATATTCACAGCATCTATCTGTAGATTTAGAAAAAGTATTTTTGTTCATTATGTACCTCAAAAATATGCCACAGTAAAACTACGTACAAGGCGTATAAACCAAGTATCCTCTTAAATATTAAGACATAATCACTTCCTTACTTTCTTTTCTTTTCTGTGGCCTCTAATTATTGTTTCTTATTCTTAATTGTATTCTCTTTATTTTCTCGAAAGAATATTCTAGTCGTATTAATATTAGTAATTGTCCAACGAGATGCAACACAAAGCAGTCTATTTATTATTCTGCAAGTTCACTCTACATGTTTCGGGTGTCAAACACACACATCACCAGGAGTACACAAAACTGTAACTACAACCTCCGCTACTGGTCATATTTTTGTGTAGCTACCTCCCTCCAAAGTAACCAAGCAAGCATCTCCTTGGACAATTATTAATATAGATCAGCGATGCACGGAACCATAAATATAAAATTCTATTCGCGTAATTCATCCTCTGTGTCGTTTGTTTCCTTCCAAATTTAAAGAAATTCCACAATGCGCCGACGGGAACATAGATCTATGAAAAATCAACCTTACTACCGTTACTAGTTACAAGAATTACAGTTGTTCTGGATACTTAAGTTTATAAGACAATAAACTTTGGTCCTATCCTTGTTCAGCATTAAATTCTTAAAAAAAAAAAAAATTAACCCCTCCTCAGCTTCACGTAGCTATTTCATAAAATTTAAATTTATGCTGTTCACACTTCGGTGCAATTTTCCCCCCGTAAATATCCACATTTTTGCTAGCAACTGATGTGCTCTTACATTATCTCACATTACAGTAGTACAGACAACCAACTAGATGCAACAATAGCAATTTATTGGTAAATTGCTGTTGTTTCATCTAGTTGGTTGTTTATACTATAGTATCAGAGATGCACAGTCACACAAACATCAAATTCTGTCACATCTTCTTTCTCTCACATCAGCTGAGTATAAGAAGTTTACAAGAAAGAAATAATGAAGTACGAACGGAAAGGAATTCTCGGAAGACTTCAGAAGATTGGGGAAATTAAATATAAATTTTAGTAACCGGAATGGCTCGTCGAGTGATCTTAATCACGATGTTGGTGGTGATGATCATCACATTCGCCAGAAATCGCGATCTTCGTAACATCCATCATGACCGCTACTATGGACATGGCAGAGAGCAGTAATGAGCGATCAATCTGCCGTATCAACAATCGGACATGTAGCTTGACACCAAATATAAATGTGATGCATTTGATATGTTTGGTCGATGTAGATCCTACAGGCCTCAGGAAAATCCGATACGCTCCTGACCTGTGTTCGAGAGGTGCCTTGCTCGAATTGAGGTAGGGCACAGACTGTCCTGCTCTTCCAACGGGTTTTCGTGGTTTTACTCAATCCTTGTCCTCAAATTGGAAACTAACAAATATAATGAAACATTCTTTTTCTATTCATTGTTCATTATCTGGTAATTCGACTCTATATGGTCTGATTTACTTACAACGTCGTTAGACAAACCACAAATATTCGGATTTTTCACAATGCAAAACCTTCATCTGTATTCAGCAATAAATGAAGCCTATCTATAGCGCAAATATTATAATATATCTTCCAATAAATTGGAACTCTTTTTCGATGGCGAAAACGAAAAATAGTTCTATCGAACATGTGTTTGTTTTGTAGCTATGTTCCAGCACGTTGTTTTTGAAACTGACTGAAGACCGCAGAAGATTTTGCTCTTTCTGTGGTCGGTATATTAAATTATTTGTAGAACTTGAAGGAGACCTACAGCATTTGTCTTCCCTAGGTCCAGGATTTCCGTGCCTTTTAAGGAATTTAAGACCCAGTACTGTAAAAGATTCAAGTAGTCTGGGCTGTTAAAGTTTGGCGACTGGTAACGGTTCAAGTGTTCTGGACTCTTACGTCGTATCGACTGGTAAAGTTTCAGGTACTGTGGGCTGTTACGTCGTGTCGACTGGCAAATAGTTACGGACGTTTCGAAGGATCATAGTGCTTTCTTCTACACGGTCAAGTAGTCCAAGAAGATTCTCTAGCATTGACCATGAATAGAAGGCAGTACAGTCCTTCGAAAAGTCGGTAACAATTTACGAATCGAAACAACGGAACTATCCGTAAGATTTAATTCTTTTAGCATCAGCACTTCAACAACCTCCAGTATCGAGTATTATAGTAATTACAGCAGCCTGCCCTGGTTATCCTGAAACAGGTTAAAATATTATTTCACATTCTCACCCCTTTAAAGTCTACATGTAAGCAATTTTCCAGCCGATGGTACGTGATTTATGAAAGAGCGTTTCTGTTTGGAAGGTTTCCAGGCTACGCCCTTTGTCTTTTAGGGACGAGTAATATAAATGATACTGACAGGAGAATGAGAAGTACTAGGCGAAAACATGTCACAGTGGCACTTTGTACCCACAAATCTCACATGTAAGGTCTAAGGATCTAAACCAGATATCTGCGATGAGAGACCAGGAAACATTTCCTTGGGCCATGGTACGGCCTTCTGCATTGACCACTATTTAAATTACTCATAAATTAAAGTGAAATGCCAACTTGATGCAACAATGTAATTTATTGAAATTTCTTTAGATCGACATGTTTCGGGCGCACAAGCCCATCATCAGGAGCAGTGGATGTTAAGTTACAGCATATGGTTTTCTGCACCCAGTCTGTAGATGGGTGGTGGTCCTGAGATCCGCTGTGTAGGTTGTGTGTGCGATTTGGATGGTGCCGTACGACTCGCACGGCACCATATGCTGTAACTTAACATCTAGAGCTTCTGATGATGGGCATGTGCGCCCGAAACATGTCGATCTAAAGAAACTTCAATAAATTACATTGTTGCATCAAGTTGGCATTTCACTTTATCTCATGATGAAGATGCACGGTCAAACAACCCTCAAATTTAAGTGACTCAGTTCGTACCGTCAAGAAAACACCCTCCGTCTCGGTTATGAAAACCCATATTTTAAAGTTACACATAGGAAACAATCGCTGTTCATTCTTGAGAAACATAAAGCACATATTAATTGCACTGTGTGGCCAGAACGTGGAATTATTTAACCTTAAACCTGGTGGCACATAAAGTACCCACTAGGCTTTAGAGTGTTAATGATGTTCTTTTATGCATGTCTGGGTCTCCAAAGCGATTACTCTTCCGTCAAGCTTTCTGTTGCATTCGTCATGCTTGAAGCGTACGTATCTCAAACCTATACACAGCACTTTTAAAGTACATATGAAACTGTCGTTATGTTACGGTTTAGTTGCGCCTCTTACGTCTGTCTCGCTGCTCCTAATATTGCATTACTTTAGTACAGTATTCTCCAACCGCCAGTCTCCTTCTAGTCAGCTCTCCCCCTCAATTCTTCCGATACCTTATACGTGAAACACTGAGAAACCTAGACTTTTTATATGTGTTTATTACGACGTTAGTACTTATGTGAATAATAATTTTGTCAAATACAAAATATTAAATATTCGTATTATCGCAAAGGTAGAATTGTGTCTACAGCATATAGCTGCATACGCACGTAATTTCAAATGGCCTGTAGGTCTGCGGTGCCAAATCTATGTCGATGGCAATAAATGCTGTCTGTTAGACATTTCATAAATAATTCATCTGACAATCTGTATTATACAACACATACACAGACCAGATTATTGCCATAAACGGGGTCGTGGATTATATTCCTTTCATGAAATTTTATGGGACTGCTCTATGAGTCTAATTTCCACGCTGAGAGGAATAAATAAATGACGCTGTGGAAACCTGCATTCTTTTACACATACGGAAGAATTTACGCGGATCACCACAGTGTATTTCCTTTCCATAAGAAGAATTAAACTTTTCCGCAAATAAGTCACTCTATCTTATAGCAAAATTCTGGTGAAATACCGCCAATAAACAAGCCCGAAGTTCAGCTTCATCCTGAACTAGTTCCATCTGCTTCCTAGCCCACAAGCCTCTAAGGTTCAGTCGTTCCAACTGACCCTCCCACTTCTTTTCTCTCAGTTTGGTCATCGCAGTAACATTAGATGAAGTGTAAAGTTTATGAAACTCCTCGTTATATATTTTTCCCATCGGTCTGCTGGTGATTAATTCTTACTACCAAACACTCTCGCCACCATCATCGTGTGACCCTGTCCTCAAGACCGCCCTTGATATCAGAGGCAAAACTTGAGGATCGTCAAAACCTTTGTAATTAAAATTGTGTGCCGATTGCTGGCAGTGTGTTTTTCAAAATTTAACTTAATTTTTTTTTACTCAGATACAAAAATTATTTTTTTCTTTTCCCGGTATACATACACATTATAAAACCTTCATTTCCTATTGAAATTCATGCACACGCGAGCCACTCTTGTGTTATACCTACGTTCGGACGATGAAAGCACTGGGCCTAGACCCACATAAACTCCCCACCTGAATGCATTCCAGCGGTTAGAGTTGATAAGCACTTACTTTCGACGGATAAGCGCATTTTGCTCAAGAAGCTTCAGAAGTGATTTAGTTGGTGAATGACAGAATGCTATTGATGTGCTGTGGTTTGTATAGCTTGGTATGAGCACACATAAAAAGTGCAAGGAATACTGCAGGTATTCTCATTTCTTAGCTGCGTTGAGAAATATTTTCAGAAGACTGTTCATAGAAAAAATGTTCATGCTCTGCCGCGTTATGGTAGTGTCCAATATGGGGGCAACACAATGGGTAGTATCATACGGCTCCGGCTTGAGTCTTCGGCGTGCAGTATGAAATAGAAAGATCTTTCATCCGCAGTTTGTTGGTCATGGTGGTGTGGAATGGTGTATTATACTTTCAGAAGAATATGTTGTGATTCTTTTACATCCATCCTCACAAAATTACTTGGAAGGGGGAAAACAGATAATCTTTCTCCAGTCTGAACCATTTCAATTTCTTAATTATGAGATGTAGTTTGGGACCGACTAGGCAAAGACATGTGTTTCAACGGTAGGCATGTAGACACTGAATATGATAATGTATTCTGTCTCTGTAAATGATTCTGCAAACCTAAATGCCTCGTGCTTGCAAGAGGCCAAATAATTATGGTCTCATCAGATTCTGACTCACAGAAAGTGACATGTTATTTAAATATTAATAATTAAAAGAAATTAAAGTATTAAAATCTCTACAGTGAACAGTAAACAATTTCTTTTAGTAAAAAAGTAGGTCTTTAAACTCTAAATTCAATTCAATTCCTGTATGTTTTTTTTTTCTGTAATATTCTTAGGCTTTCATATGGAAGCGAAATTTGGACCCTTAATAAAGGATAAAAAAGTTCGACATAAATCGAGATGAAATTTTTCAGAAGAAAAGCCGGTACACCCTTTTTTACCACAAAAGGAATGAAGAAATTTTGGAGGAGTTGAAAGTAGAACCAGTTGATCAGAAACTAAGAAAACAGAAACCAAATTGGCTGCGACATGTAAAAAGAATGAACAACAACAGGATGCCAAAAATAGTGACGGTTTATAGATCAAATGGAAGAAGACGACTTGGAAGACCTTCGAAGAGTCTCTTAGGCGAGGTCGAATCATGTCTATCAAAGCCTAACTCGTGACGGATGATGATGATGCTGATGGTAATGATGATGAATATTGTGAGGCCCACCACCCTCCTATCCAACGGGTACCAGGGGCTATTTCCGCGGGTTACTGTATTCTGTTAACTAATGATAACCAAGTACAATCAGAGATCGAGAGGGGAGAGCAGTGAACAGTGTTATATTGGCTGCGCACTGGAAAAGATCTGGCGATTGCGTGCGGCCCAACCTGTTTGAATGACGCTTTGCTGTCGTGACTAATAAATATTCTACTCTGTTCTGTTCTATTTGGTACTGTGTATATCCTTCTGTTGTACGTTTTGCGTGTAAAATTCTAATCGGAGAAACGTTATGGAAAAGAACACTTGAAAAACTAAGCGTAGAAGGAATGAGAGTATTAAAATTATTAGAGCACTAAGATGTCTGTGCTGATTGGATAAATCTGGCTAATTCCGCACCATTTGTGTTTCCATCATAGAGACAGTACGAGCATCAGTGATAGGAGAGAAGTTGTTGGAGTGTATTGTAAAACCATGAGAGGTAATGTATTTTAAAAAAGTAGAGGACATTTTTAAATTGTATTTTCTGCACAAGGCAAACTAACCTCATTGATATGTCATGAATGTCCATTAACTAGCGTGGTTGACTGTCGTTATGATAGTTATTAGAAACTTCTGGCATAGCTCGTGAGCTTCTCTACAAACGCGCAATGATATATCTTTCGCGTACTCAGTAACGCAAACGTGATGACCCTGCGAAACTTTGGGATTAAAACCCATAACTTTAAAGTGTTTGGAATATATAAAGATACAGTATTAATTTATATGATTTATAATTTACGCTAACTTTGGGTAGAGTTTAAAGAATTTCAACGCAATATATGTCACAAGTTTTGACTCATTTTATTAGATAGGAATTTATTTCAGTTGAAATTAAATTTCAGTTTCCCAACTGGAAAGGCTAAGCCAAACTGCATGCATCGACAGTCTTAAAAATTCTTTGTCTCTTAATTTTACTGGATCATAGGTCTCGTAGCTCTCTTGGACTCTCCTTACTAAATCACGTCGCTGTCCGAAAAGTTTCCAGTTAATTGAACTGTCTACTTCAGCACACAATCCCGCAAAATCCTCTATTGATTTCGGCTGCGGCTTGCCAACTGTACAAATAAAAATGTACAAACAGTTTCTGTAATATCAGTACAGACCACACAAAGCAGTGCTGCAGCGAACGGAATTCCTGACTAAATTGCTCATGATAATGCTGCCTGAATAGTGTGTCATTGAATATGACGCAGATTTTTGTACATCGGGTCTTTATGTTTGTAGTTCTCCTTTCGTTGTCTTTGAGTTGTATTCGATAAAAACCAAAACGGATACACAGAAAAATGCACATATCAACGGCTGTTTTATTATTAGGCCAACAAACTGAAAACATGAAGCGATGTACAGTACTTCAGCGACTAATCATGCCGCAAGACGACAGTGAAACACCCGTTGATGATTTGTGGGGTCTCGCCGCTTCGGTTTTTCGAACTCGATTTTAATTAAGAGGGAGAAACATTTCGTGTTGCGTTACACTTAACATTACAGGGGTGCTGATAAGTCCTTAGCCCGACCAGGAAGGAAAAAAGCTAATGTTTCTGTCAGAATGGCGTGAATTTCATTCGGTTCCTTGCCTTGCAGAAAGAAAAAACTTGATGAAAGTTCGTGTCTCCATGTTGTTGAAATCGCGGGCGTCCCTGACATGCTTCCCAGCTTGTTTCCTTCCTGGTCGGGCTAAGGACTTATCAGCACCCCGGTACCTGTGGAAAATAGCATAGATGAATGTGAATGATTAAGAAATATTACATAAAATTCGGTTCAGGGTTTGTTATCCACACCAGCAATTTTCAAAGAGTATGGTGGAGTCAGTGTGTTGGCAGAAAGTGTTTTAATGACGCAGTATTGTTTGTTGATTAGAAACACGATAAAATAAAATTTTTCACTTACGAGTAAGATTGCTAGAACCGCACGTCTTTGAAAATAAATAGGAGATGTCTCAAAATTATGTTTTATGTGTCAAAGGAACTGAATATGCCTGCCAAGAATAAAAAGGTACCAAACAGTAAAGTGATCCCGTTACAGGCCCGGTGTGGGCCAGAGGGTGGGTAGAGGTATTGCTCTACTCTTCCATGACCGCGGCAGTAGGAGGGTGTGAGTGGTCAGCAACACGCCCCGGCCGCACTTTACCCCCGGGAAAGACCCAGTACCCATTTTACAGGAGGCTGGTTGGGCCCCAGCGCCGGTCTGGACAGGTGGAAAATTTCGTCCCCACAGGGATTCGTTCCCGGCCCGTAGCTCAGTCGCTATACCGACTGAGCTACCCGGCCCACGCCTGCCAAGAATAGGTTTCTTCAAAATGCTTAACTAAGCACTTTACCTTGCGGCAACACACACACCGTGAGCGATCATATAATTAATTTGGTAAATATGATATCCACACTGACAATGCGTTTTTGTTCGAAGCAGTTTCTGTAGAACGGTTTTAGCCCAAACATCAATAGGCCTGTTGGTGTTAAAATAACCACAGCGGTCGATCAGTTGCACTGGATGTTGTGTTTCGTGTTTCAGAAAATAAACAATTTCTTACAAGTGTCTGGTTATCTCACTGTTTGCAGACATTGCGTGTCAGAAGGCGAGCACGTTGCAAGTCATCACACTCTCTTAAGGTTAATGACATGCGAGTCAGTCACGTTATGTAATTGTCAGCCGTCCTCTCTCCTCACTCCGTTTCTGTGTGACTGTGCAAAGGACACAGTGCCAACTTTCCTTCCCATGCAGCGTTGCTCTACACATACTCGCTACATTACTCGACAGTGTTCTGTCACCTCCAACCCCCCGCCCTTCAGCGATGCCGCTTCCAGCACCATGCAGACAGACAGCTAAATTGAATCATCCGTCGGGAATAGCGCTCAATTTGGGATTTCATCGAAAATGACAGGTTCAGTCCCCACTTTTCCAACAACGAAATAAGGTTCAAATTGCTCCAATTTAATATAGTCCGAGTTTTGAGTCTCATGTACAGCACTGACATATCTTTTGTAACCGTATCATACCTGCGTGGGAAGAACATAGTTTGACGGTGTTGGAGAAGGGTGCTGAAGAGAAGAATAAAGAGCGTCAAGGAGGGTCATACTGTTTACCAAATATCACTAGAGTGGTCATATAAAAGAGAGCGTGGTATGCAAGGCCTGTAAGGCCCTGGGAGAAATGAGAAATGTAAACAAAATTTTGGTCGGAAGCGTGGACGAAGAACTAGAAGAGAGACGTTATAAGGAATGGTGCGGATTGGATTTGTCCGACTCAGGATAAGGTGCAGAAGTTGCCTGTTTTGAAAACTGTAACAAACCTTCCAGTTCCAGATAATGCGTGAGATTCTTTACTTGCTGAGCAAGTATCAGCTTATCCTTGCCCTTACTTGTGCTAGGTTTTGCGCATTGTCCAGGGTAACATGCCAGTTTCACTTGTGGTGCAGGGTCAGGTTTGTTCCAGTGTCAAGTTTGGAACTATTTGGAACTGTTTCCTGTGTGACGGTCGAATGCCTGCATTTCTGTTAGGTTAAATTATATTTTGAATTGTCTTTTTTTTAAGATAAAAATGTTTACTGAATTTGTGTATTTAAAAAAAAACAGACGCCGAACATTTGGTTGTAGTGGCTGACGGCGCGGTTTTTTTTTCAGGAATTCCGGATTTTGAACGCTCCACTAGCTACATTTTTTCTTATGTATTTCACGCATTTTTCAATTCCAGCGAGCAAATGCACGCAGTAAGATTGTACAAGTATATTGTAGAAGGTAAATTCTGGCATCCTCCATATCATTACCAGTTCTTCTTTCGTAATCAATTGGTAATTTATTGTTTTACTTCACCTTTATAATTAAAAGAACTGATAGTTGATCAGCTACAAATTTAATAGGGGCCATCCCGTTGTGTAGTAGCAACTACAGAGTTACTCGAAATGATTGTCGGGGTTTTAACAAATTGTCATACACAATACACTTGAGATAGGAGTATGTAGTTGCACCGACGGATCTAGAGGTTTATGTTCCTCCTCTTCCCACAAGTATCCCGGAAATTAAGGTACGAATCAGAACCGCAAATGAAACCATCACCGCTGACACACTACAGACATGGAACGAACTCGATTATCGTGTTGATGTTTGTAAAATCACAAAGGGTGCACATATAGAGCACCTGTAAGGTGTAAATAAAAAAATACATATACTCTTGTCTCAAGTGTATTGTTTATGACAAGTTGTTAAAACCTCGACAATCATTTTTAATAAACCTGTATATGTATTTTTCCGTCTAAAACACAACATATGTATATTCAACCCATTAATGAAGTATCAGTTACATCAGGGCTAGATGTTTCGACCCTAAAACAGTCATCATCAGGCCAATGCAGAACATATACAAGGTACGATATAAGTGTGCACTCTTTATTGCATTGGCCTGATGATGGCTGTTTTACGGTCGAAACATCTAGCCCTGATGTAACTGATATTTCATTAATGGGTTGATATACATATGTTGTGTTTTAGACGGTAAAATATTTATATTTGATAGTTCGTCGCTCGAAGTGGCAAAAACAGAACGCAAAGAAGCGTAAGCCTGCATAGTCTTACAGTCTTACCGTACCTTCCCTTTGAAGTGTCGCTGAATGTCTGTCTGCAGACACCGCGCACAATTCACGGCACTGCTTCTAAGGTGCGCTTTGCATTTCTTTAAACGTTTTTAATATGCTGCAAGACACACAAAATTGGCAAACTGAATTATAACATTTCAAAAGAATACCTCACGCTTATTAAAAAACTTATGCAGAAGTAATACGTACACATGTCTTCTCCGGCGTTCGGCTGACAGAATTACCTTCCGTCAATAGCCCGCAACACGCTGATGTTTCATAGATGTTAGAATATGCTAACGGATTGAGCCTGTTTGTCACATTTAAATCTAAAATTTCGATTCTTAAAACTAAATTTCCAAAGAGGATTTTGAATATGTCGACGATATCCCTTGCACTTGGAGTTCTAGAACACGTGACAGCATGCTGGCCTCTCTTCGAAGTACGTTCGTTCCGTGACACGTGTCTTGCAGTTAGGTTAGCAAGCGTTCATACTCAGAGTACCATTTTGTATAAGTTAGGAGGGAAAATAATACAGCGCAAGGGATGAATGGAGAGAGGGAGGTATCTGCAGAATGAAGATGGATTGAGGGTGGCTTATGTTGAAACCGAGGTAGGAAACTGTGAAGGGAGTATAATTGGATGGATGTATGAACATGGAGACGAATGAAAAGGTGGAAGGGTTTCGTAGGAAACAGGTTAGAGCAGGGGAGACAAGACGAGTGGACGGATGGTGACGAGTCGTTCTGCTGCCGCAGTGGGGGGAAAATGTGACCGTCTATTGAAACAGGACTCGTGTTTGTTTTTATCAGGATAGACTCGAAGAGAACAACTCGTAATCTGTAGTTCGCCATGGCCTTGCCTCGGTCTGCTAAGGTGGCATCCACACTGTGCTTGGCACATCCGGAATAACTACTCTGACGGAACCTTCCAGTATCATTGACAACTTAGCAGGAATTCTGTAACGGAGTTCCATCATCTAAGCCCAAGTGCAAGAGAATTTAAAGCGATGAATCTCGTACATTCGTGTCAATCGTGACGTCATGAGTGGATTCCACGTGATTATTCTACATGCTTTTATTTTGTTTGTAGATTGATGTAACATAACATGCCTTGGAAATTAATAATTATTATATAATGTCTGCTAACATAAATAAAATAAAAATAAATTAAAAGTATATAATTTACACCTAAAAATAATGTCAGCAGAAATGGGATAGACTGAGAATAAAAGTGTTGTGAAGTATCATTCATTTGTATATATATCTGGCTTTCAGTGTCTTTCAGTGCCACATTTCACATGGTTGCTACTCCATCAATAGCATGCACAGTAGAATGACGTCAGTCTCTAGTGTGATTTCTAGCAAGGATGTGCCGTATGATTTCTGTGTCAAAGGGTGTGAAAACTGTGTGAGCCACAGGAAAGTATACGAAGGGTGCAAAGATACACAGGAACACAGACTGAACTGGATGACACTTGATCTGAACGGCCATGGACTTCAGCATTGAACATAATGTTTAGCTACATTAGTATTGCGGGGATCCTGAAAGATCATCAGTACTGAATTCGTATTTGAAAGGTGAATATGTACAATCGCGACTTAAGAATGAAACCGTTTGAAAAGGAAATTTCGTGGATTTTGGACAAAATTAGTTTGGAAGCTGATCACTTCGGAATAAGGTAGCCATGTGTATGTATAAGGGCAAATACTATCCATAGTACAGTTAAGTTGCTACCCGTCTTGAAGGAAATTTGCCTGTGGAGTGATGGATGGTGTGTGCTGCCAACCTACAATATATCTTAAGCCGTGTTTCATAATGTTAACGTTTACTGCGTCTGTGAACAATGTGCGCCGTCTCGTTTTTCCAAACAGAACATTACGTTTCGGAAATCGAATCCTTTTGCCTTCTCACGTGAAAAGGCAGGAGCGTCTATTCAATTTGGTCTATTGGGCTATTTAATCACTGACAACAACGAGACTGGCTTTTTTAACACCCCCATCTGAGTACCCGTCTTCTCAACTCTTCACGTGAGGACGGAGAGTGAGCACTTCCCTGAAACCTTCTCTTGTTATCAGTATAACTCTGTTACACCCGTTAACAGACCCAGTAATATTGAGCGTGCTAATTGTCGTCGGCGCCTTAATAATCATTGAAAGGTGACAAAGCAAATTTCGATCCCAGTATTCTTTTTCGTATTTTACCCGCAGGGTTTTATTTCTCAGACAAGGGATGTCACCGTTAAGACCCGATCCTGAGACCAACCCCAAGAACTTCTTCAGAACTAATTAACTTATTTCCAGAAGGCCAGTTTCAACGGTAATATACCATTTTTATTTCCGATTAGTTTGTGTGTTTTGTAAAAATTGCCTCTTGTTGCTGCTGTTGTTGCTATAAAGATTTGTTTATAATCACCGGACCGAGTACTGCAGAGCTGGCGGCGTCATCGCTCGCTATGCAACAATTATGTCGTCCGCTCTACGACATGCAGTCCGGCAGTAGAAATACACTCTGTTTGAATTACTGCAACTACTACGATAAAAGTGTAAGGCTGTCAACCTTACCAATTTAATGTGCCGATTGTCTCGGAATCTGGGAAACTCAAGCTCCTGGAGCCCTCTGGCCTGTAATAGGCTTGGACGATGATTGCTTAAACTGTACTAATCTAAACGTGCTATTTTATGAATGAACGCTATTGAAAGCAGCATGTCGACTTTAAATTAAAGAGCATTACTGGGGTATCAAGTAGGCAGTCACTGGGAGAGGAAGGAAGCCTTTTTCGTGCACTCCGGAGTTACAAAACAACTAATTCATTAGGGTATTATTAGATCTCTCCCCGCGTGGGCGTGATTGTATCGAAAGCAGCAGACTTCGGAGCAGACGAGGAACTGGAAGACAGCCATCACCAGATCGTCTGACTGCAGACGTCACTATTTACATTTTCATAGCCATGGCAGACAGTCCGTACTGTGTCACGGATTCCTGCATTTTGTCGTACAGGCAGAAGATGATGGATCGTTTACTCCTTACCTTCCTTATATTCCCTTCGTAACACGAATGCGTTGATTTACGTAATTATTTGAGATTTATATTCAAATTAGTTGTGCTCTCTCGGTATGTAATCATAGCGTAAGGAAGGGAAAATTTTTTGTCTCGTAAACCTAGATAGCGTAATCACTATTCCGAATACGCTGTATCGGCTCTGGGGCCTAACCACCATCTTCAATTGGTATTTTCCCCCCCGAACCTTCTTGGTCATTGAATGAGAGGTGGTGTGGGCCGCGGAGCCGGTCTTTTGGGCGCTTTGGAGTAGAGAAAAAATATCATGCCATTGCTGCTGGAGAGAAAAGTATTATAGACGATGCGTGTCACATGATTTGATTAAGAAATTGCTGAAGCAAGAATCTCAAAAATCATTCTCAACAGAAATTTATAGTCGTATTGAGAATGGAAATTTTAATGATAAAAGACGTAAATTATTTCCGGTTATGGCACGATGAAGCAAGCTGCCCCTAAGACTACGTCGTACCCCGTCGTTAGCAGCATAGCTCATATAATGTGGCGTGCAAGTTCTGCACAAACTGCCTAATCAGGGAACGAGACCAGAGAAGATCCAAGTATAGAAAATTCTGCTTAAATCTTGCAGAGAAACGACAATACAATTTTTTTTTCAGCTACGAGAGATGTGATCATAAAGTAAATAAAGAAGGTCCTTGTGCAGAAGCTGGTCAAACTCCCGGGTTTTCGTCAAGCCGTTTTTATTACCGTGTTGACAAGGACTCGTCACTGGGCCTAATCTGAGTTAGATAAATCCAGTCGCCTGCTCACAACTTGTTTATTTAATATTAAATTTTCATCTTTCCACTTGCGCCTGTATTGCGAATTGTTTGTGCATGTTTTTACGTATATCGTATACTTGCCATACGTTCCGCGCCCATAGAATTATCTCTAATTTGGTCACAGTAATGCAAAGTAAGGTGTTACATGATCAAATCATGAAGCTCCATGTTAATAAAAATCCAACCAGATGCAACAGTAAGCAGATATTTATTTACTGCAAAGTCACTCGACATGTTTCGGGTGTCACAGCACCCATCATCAGGAGTACTAAAAACTGCAACCGCAGCCTCCAGTACAGGTCAAAATATCGGGTATTATGACCTGTACCGGAGGTTGCGGTTACAATTTTTAGTACTCCTGATAATGGGTGCTGTGACACCCGAAACGTGTAGAGTGACTTTGCAGTAAATAAATGTCTGCTTACTGTTGCATCCAGTTGGATTTTTATTAACATTGAATTATGATGCAAGGAAACATGAGCTTAAAATTCATGAAGCTCCATATTTTACAGTTTCCATATTCCACACATTACTCTCCCTCTTAGGACCAAATATTCTCACAGGTACTTTCCTTCTCAAATACCCGCAATTTTTTATCCTTCCCTTTTAAAAGACGCCAATTTTTACACCCGTAAATACCAACGGGTAAAACGTAGCCTTTGCATTGTATTCTTTATATCTTCAGTTAGGAAACTTGTAGGAAATTGATTGTTAATTTATTGGTAAGAAGCAAAATGAGAATTTAGTCCGCTGTTAATTTACTTTTGAATGCTTTATGACGTGATTCTTAATTTCAGATGCCATGCAGAATGTTCTGGGACCGCCTTAGTACGCTCTGTTGAGTTTGTGATGTAAAAATACCGTCCGATGAGGGGAGAAGTGCAGGTTTAGCCTAATTGCCCTCCACCTGCCCCAGAGTTAGGTATAGTATATATACTGACGGGGGACAAACACATGCCTAGCCGGACACCCTCCACCTACCCCGTGGGTAAGTACATTATCTTCAGGCGAAAGGCCAAATACAGGCCTAGAAGATACAGTCTCCACCTTCCGCACGGGCCTATATTTTTACAATATCTATGTGGCATAGAGGCCTGCTACGGTCCTTATTCGTGCAGGTCCCACTGCTCCCACTTCAGCTCTCACGTGACGTCAGTGCTAGAGACTGGATGTCGCTTATGGCACTTGTCCTTCTTAAGGGACCTACCCTGAGTTGAAGCTAACGCCGCGCCAACATCGATTACTGCTTCGCGAATCACCTGCTCTTCCGTTTCATTTATTATTCTATAGGATTCTTTTTGATGAAGATTTATGGGTATTATTGAGATCTGTGATAATCAATTACGTTTATGGATGCCAGCAATTATAGATTTTAGTTGGAGTGTAACACAATGTAGAATGTGTTATAAAAGTTACTGCTCAGGAACGAATCTTGTAGATTCTAACTCAGGTTCCGTAGTGAACGAGGTCTTTTATCGTTTAAGTACAACTTGAGATGTCTGCAGCTGATGCAAGTTAGAGAAATGTTGAGAAAAACACAGAAATAAAACACACTTATTACATTTTATCCCTATAACCTTAACAGTAAATTTGCAAGATAATTTCTGCGATACTATAAAACCTGTTAACACACTTTCAGACACCTATAAACATATAAACTTAGCACTTTCAATAGTCACGTCAAGTTTGCCATCCGCGGTTTTTTATGCTTCTGTGTGTGACACCACATTAATGATATGTCAGGTCTGAAGTTAACACATGCATGAAACAAACTGGTAAATTGTCTATCCACTAATCGAGACAAAATAATATCGGTAAATGACGTTATATCTTCTCAATTTAAGAACTTATTTGTAGCTTGTAGTTATAGTTTTAGCTTAACAGGTTCCCAAAGAAGACCTCTGAAGATGCCGAAGAGTGACTAATATCTAGAACCTCACTCGCTTGCAGCCTTAGCAAATTTCGAAATATCCCCAAATAAAAAATGTCCCCATTGAACGAATATGAATTTAGAAGTTTCTCATAGGTCAAATCCGAATCCTAGAAGATTTGAACCTAACTGGTCCTCCCGATTTCTGCAATGGGAAGCCCTTATCTAAGTGTAGAAGCACGCCGGCAAGTAACTGAAATTCTGGGGCGTCGCCGGTTGGCTACAATTACTCAGCGGAATATGAAGGCCTAGACTTGTCAGATACGGAATTTTATGACACGTGAACTTCGAAACCTTCCAATTTTGACAGCCAGCAAACGTCGTACCATCGATTTCGCCTTTAACTTCGACGCGCCTCAGCCTGTCAACTGTGGTCCCTGCTTCTAAAAATTCCTCCCAGCTATGACTGCTGCTTGCCAGACGTGTTAATTAATTTTTAAATAAGGAATCAAAGGAAATTTAATGACTCGCCACATACACTTTTATCACAGTCTGGAGTCGAAACTAGTCCGACAGCTACAATTTTCTGTAGCGAAAATTCTACTCACCGCGCAGGCTACAAAAACGAAGCGCCATGCTTTACACTTCCATTTGAGGATAAGCTGTTTGGATTCGGTCTTTCGTGGTTTTCTCAGTCGTTGTAAACAGCTGTCATTACAGTACCTTGAAATATACCGCAGCTTCTTTCCGCACAATTTGCCTTTCATAATACTTTATTCATATGTAATAACACGTACTGCTGATATATCGTTATTAAATTACCTACCTCGATCACATTGGCTTAATCATTAACACTTCTTATTTGCATTCGGGAGGTGACTGGTTCAAACTTCCTCCGGAAAGTGACTTTTCGGTCTGATATTTATCGTAGGCCACATCTGTCACTCCCACAATACCAACGCAGTAGCCTATAAAACGTGAAGTCAAAAGCTGGCATTTCCTTTCAGTGACTTTATTTATTATTGAGTAATTATCCTACCTTACGACCCGGCAAGATCCGAGATAATTCCAAGCTCGTTAAACAGACCTATGAACCGATAACATGAAACCATCACAGATAAAATATTTCTCTGAGATTAGGCAGTTCCACGGTCTTGTGGTTTTTAAAATTTAAAGTCTGTATAAAGGGAACGCGCTGGGGAGTCTTCAATTATAGAGCGGTCTGGGTGTCCCTAGGGAAGAAGTGTGTTGGGGCGGAAAGAAGGGCGTTGCAGGGATGGAGAGACTGCCCCGGACACGGTCCTTCGTCAGAGTGCAGTAGCTCATGTTTATCACCACACCTAAAAGCTACCGGATCGATTGTCCAAGACGGCAGTCTCTGACCTTTCTGTAATTATCTGTCTGTAACAGTCATCTCCTTAATCGACCAAGTGCTGTCCATGAAGATAAAGATTAAAATACGTAAAACTATAATTTTACCTCTTTTTTTTTGTGTGTGTGAGCAATTCGGTCCTACCTGAGGGAGTAACATGTTTTTGAAGGCGTCTGCACATGAAGGACCGAAGAGATGATTTGGATGTAGGCTTGTGGGATTGGGAGGGGTTTGGGTAACAGGAGGCTGAAGAAATGTGTCTTAGTAAGGAACTTTGTCAACTGTACTCGCCACTAGATATTAAGATGATTACACACAGGGGCAGGCGTACTGAATTTCTAAATATTTGTATCGCATATCGCTGTCCGATGGGTGGTATTTCGCTTCTTATTCCATAACTAAGTGGTCCGAAAGAAGATCCATTAATTTACTACCATGGCGGACGTTGTTCTTGATTACCTTCTTAAATTCACCGGACACTTTCTGTTAAAGTATTTGCAATGTCAGTACTCGCACAGTTGGAAGCCATGTTTCGCAGTTTCGCTCAATGTACGCACACCTCACTCAGACCCACCATGTTCCACGTTTCCACGCCTTCTCATCGTGCCTGATTCAATCATTCTGATCATATTTAGGGGGAATACAAACTGGGAGCTCATATCTGTGAAGATTACTTTACCCACCGCAAAAATACCAATTTTCCATTGATTCCGGTAATATTATTAGGGAATAATATTAGCGTAATATTGGAATTAAGTTTTAATGTGTAAATTAATTATGTACTTGATATAGTGTAAGTACAACATACAGCACGCCTTCAGTAAGGTCAAGAACATTTAACATTTGCAGAGTTCAGAGCGTTAAGGAAGATCCACTTTTCACGTAACAAAACTTCACGCAAAAAGAAAATCACGTAAATGTATGTAGTTACATAAGGTTGCCTGATTTCAGGCTTCCACCGTGAAGTAGAGGAGACCAGCCTGATAATCCAGAATGACGCTGTTCTTAGTTGTATACCGTTGTTGACATTTCAAATGGTACGTGTCAAAATGATGATATCCCAAGCAGATATATCCTCTTTTTTTTTCAAGTTTCCAAATCAATTTCGAATATCTTAAATACTGCCTTCCTGTAAAATCACCACCAGACTGGCTGGGCGGTCGGATGTGGCGCTGAATTCAAGCAGTTTGTAACTGGTCCCTAGTGGGACCTGCTGTGGATTCACTGCACTTGGTAGCCGAGCTAAACAGCAGCAGGTTCATATCTGAATTCGTTATCACACTGGCACATCTCAAACCACATTACACTATAACAGTATTCGATACAGGGTCGTTAAATAGGCTAAGAGCTTCAGCTCTGTAAAGAAGAGTTCTTACTGATTCCTCATCACCAGTTTTCGTAATCATACTCACAGCGTTATCACCAAAGCCTTCCCTTTTCACGGTGTCACCCAACAAATTCTCTTATGTATTTACGATTGTCCTGAAGATATTTATTCAGAGTGGAAATTATAAAGTTTCTGATGATGTAAATCAATGGGAACAAAGGATTCTTTTCCCAGAGATATGGTGGCTGGGGTCTGAAATAATCGACACAACACTTCCAGTGCCGATGTTAAGAATGGGTGGATGTATACATCCACTCCTCCATAAGTTTTCATGGCTTGGACTGCACAAATTTGCCGGCATAATGTACTGCTATAAATTTCTCGATAGCATTTTTACTAAATCCTAGATCCGCACACTGGCACTAAACCACCCATATTCGCAACATGATATCTGGTATTAGTCTAATGAGGTGTTTCTCAATCGTCGGGGTGCGGCCAGGTACCGCGCCCTGGCATCAATTATACCGGGTCGCGAGAGGTTCTCCTGGAATTTGTCATTTTAGTTTTCTAAGAAATTTTCATGAATAAATGTTTTACAGTGGAAATGTTCTTTGGAGAATAATATTCGTGAATGTGTCGAAAAACTCAGACCCAGATGCTGGCCTGAGGAAACTACAATATACTACAAGATTTCTTTAGTCAAGTGATTGATAACTAATTTAATTGTAATTTTATATTTGTCAACATGCCACACCGTATACATAAGTGTACTAATACTCTTTATGCTTATGCCATAATTAATTATTAATACTTACGTTAGTTTAATGTATGAACTTAAAAAAATTGAAAGGTATTTACGAGTAAATATGTTGGGACCGGACCCTCGTCTTATGAAAAAAGAATTTACCGGGCCGCGGTCTCACAAAGGTTGAGAAACACTGGTCTAATGTACTTTTATTCTTCCAAAGTTGCTTTAAATTAAAAACTGGGAAATTCCATAATACAGCCTTCAACGGGAATCGAAATCCGGTCGAATGACGAAACCTATCACTGTGTTTTAACACTTACCGTTACCAGCCCTGTTGTTTTAGCTTGCTCAAGACGGACTTTATTAGTATATGCGAGTTTACTCGTTCGTTAGACGCTGGTGTGAGTTCTACAGCACAGTGAATTAGAGGTGCTAACTTTAACCTCCCCCTCTCGCACAAAGCCGTGATGATGTAGTGTAAAGCCCAACTCCTCCCAGTTCCCTTCCTAAAACAACTTAACTGAACAACAAACACTGTTCATTAGCAAAGAAATTAATGCGTGGCAGGGATGAGGTTTTAATTAGCGCACTGTTTAATTATAGAAATCAGCTTCATGAGTGATTCCTGCTAATTTCCATTCTCTTTTCATAACTCTTTCTTAATCATTTTTATCATTCTCTCTGCTTTACAAAGCAGCACACACGCTGCTGTACTTCACTTGCTACTGAAATAAGAACGCATTATAGTGTATGAAAGTTAATCATCTACCAAACTCTGAGCAGACATTACTCTCAGGTAGCCCAAAAAGCTTCCTTCTTCTGCTCTCAGCTGCATGTCAACTTTGAAAAGCATACACAGCTTCCTTGCTGAAACAGTTAGGGGGTCTGGTTTTAGCGGTCTTCTTAAGTATTATCCACAGCAGTCTTGCAGTATTGTTATTAGTCTTCTTGCCGAGGTTCGCTGACTGTCTTAGTCCTTGCAGTACGTCTGGACTGCACGACAGATCGTGGCAGAGCTGGCGAATTTGAAGGCTTTGGACGACGAATATTGTGGATGGAATTTACAAAAACAAAACCGAGACGTTCTTGACCGTGAAACTAAGCACGTCGTGACCTGCGCAGCCCATTGTATGTTCTACATTGACTAAAATAAAAAAAAGTTAAATCAGCCCTATTACAGGCCCCGAGATGCCCAGAGGGTTCCATGAAGTTAAGGTTCCCGGATTACGTGTCAATGGCCCAGGATGGTGGTAAGGTTGTCAGTCTTACGCACCGGACGCTTTTACCCCCAGGAAAAACTCCTGGTACTCATTTCTGTTAGAGGGTGAGTCGACCCCAGGGCCATAGCGCGATCGGAAGGATTATGTCATTGAAAAACTCCAATGACACCATCTGGAATCAAACAAGCGATCTTCCAATTTGTAGCACAGCACCTTAACCACTGTGCTAACGCGGTCCCCGTCCCACACAGACTACAAATATTTAAAGATATTTCTTTAGTTTGTTATAAAAGACACGTCATGGAAAGAAAAACTCCAGCACAAAAAAGTAATGAGATAACACTGTATATACCGACCTTTGTTTGTAGTCTTTACAGTATTGTGTCAAACAGAATACGAGGGAGATAACAGTGCAATAGGTGTAGGCCCATTCCATTCCGTCGTTATTCTATACAAGTCCAGGAATGATTAGAATTAAGCCGTCAATTTCGCTGAATGCTAGTGGAATATTAGACAGCAAGTACGTAATAAAAATTCCTGGCGTTGGTTAGGTGTAACCGATTTGGATACAGTTGTATGACTGTAACTCAGTGACAAGACGACTGGCAAATGTGAGATATACTTCTCATTTTGTCACGGTGATTTTATCTTGTGTGTGTGTGTGTGTGTGTGTGTTTTTTTTTTTTTTAGGTAAGTGTGTGACCAATTCACTTCACTGCCTCCAAAGATGCTATCTACCCTTGGAGTAAGTAAATTGCAATTTTTATTTGTCTGCATCATGTGTTTAATTTTAACCGGCGTGACATGTCAGCCTATTAGATAAGCCCCTCACATGTAGACTGACAGTGGCGATGCCACTGACTGCTGCAGACGGAATACAAACTGCTTACAGATTTCTAGAATCTCAGCAATTGATCAACATAATGCATAAATTGTTTTTTTATAATACGTTTATCATATTCCTCTACATGTTTCGAGCACAACAGTGCTCGAAACATGTAGAGGAATATAATAAACGTATAATAAAAAATAATTTATGCTTTATGTTGATCAATTGCTGAGATTATACTGAGATGCACGGTCAGCAAAACATCAACATATCAAGAAGTTAGAAACTCATGAAATTTCTTGCGGTAGAAGTATCATTAGCTCTCTTCAATGGAAGCAATAATAATAATAATAATAATAATAATGTCATAATAAAGTAGCCAAAATCGTGCATCAGATAGAGGCTAGAAATATGTATTATATTAGTGAAAACCTTATTACAAATTGAACAACAATCTGTTTGGAAGGATTCATATTATAAACTCTATTATGAGAATTCCATAATAACTAATCGAACAGTCCATAACAAGAGATCCAATATAGTTCTGTTTAACAAAACCGTCAAAGAAGCATATGTAATAGCTGTAGTAATTCCCAGCAGTCACAAGCTCAACATCACCATCACTGAGAAGCTCCAGAAATAGGCAGAACCAAAAGAAGAGCTAACAAGGACTTGGCAACTGAACGCCGTCTATACAGTACCATTGGAATTATCCACAACGTGTATTATCCAAAAGAAATTGTGCGATGGTGTGAACATTCTTCGCCCTGGTCTGTCTTCTTCTCAGGCAGAAAACAATTCTACTCCATAATTGCCGCGCCGTTCGGAAATTATCAAAATAATGAATCAGAAGTGCTTGGTCAGCGATGCGCACTCTTTGAAAACCAGCTAAACCGCAGTAAAATTAGAATAAGTAGTAGCAGTAGTAGTAGTAGTAGTAGTAATTTGAAACTTGTTCTGTCATGTCATGTATCCAACCGAAAAAAACAAAAGTAATGTAGATTGCGGTGTTCTTGGATGTGACATCGTGTACTTTGATAGAAAGTTACCAACTTCCGGCTGAATGTGTTGCCTTTATCATCAGGGTACAATAAAAATAGTCTGTCTTGTCTATCGTGTACGATATGAGCTACTAACCACATCGAAAAATAACAAAACACGTAAACATAAAATTGCGGTATACCGTAAAGTCGTACAACATTTTTAAGCCTGCGGTCCGGTTGTGTGAACGGTACAGCTATTGCTGTCTGAATCGTTCAGATTATACTGTCGTTCTTCCTTACGTAACTCCATGGTGCTGAACTCTTCCTGAGAATGTAATTATGATGACGATGATAATGATAATGATGATGATGGCAACGACGAAGACGATAAACATTACCAAGCACATAATAGTGCTTGCAAACAACTTTTCTGGAACAAAATAAATGTAATTCAAGTTAGGTCTGTGTTTCCGTTACAGTGGACTTAATGCATGCCATCCACACTCCCTGATTACCTCTCTACCTCTTCCGACACAACAAGAAAGTTACGGGCAAATCGTCTGGCTCTTCGGAAGCTGAAATAATGGGCCGGTGATTCCAGCCTTACCCAGCACAGATAAAGCCGGTAGCAGTGTTCCTCTCTCCCTCATAAATGATTCTTTCTTTTCACAGAATAACGAGTAGGCGGAAGAGTGGAAAAATTCTCTGCGCAACAGCGTGCTTTGTATCCCACATCAAGTAACATTTTGATGTAATTCGGTATATCACTCCACAGTAACCATCCATTTATGCCAAAGAGAACAAAAATAGACTTAAGGGAGGAGGAAAATGAAATTCAAAATTTATTTTTAATAAGTAATTATATATTGTTACGAACTTACACACAAGAAGCAAATTGAATTGCGCGGTGAATCTGAAAACAGAGTACTGAAACGTGTTTATTATTCCGGTGGTTAGAAGTTTTGTTTGTTTTGTATATTTTTTTCTAGTTTGTTTATTCTGTGCTTTTGTATGTTTTGTGTGTTTGTTTGTCCTTTTGTATATAGCTTTCTCTTTCCTATTTTTGTACACGTTTACCGACCACAGCCACCGGCTGGGAACCCAATTACAGTTAAAAAATATCATATTATATCCTATCAAGTGTATGTGTTCTAAATATACTATTTTTATGTGAAACTTCATTCTCTAACTAAGCAGGCGAAATAGGCTTGCATATAATTTAGCTGATAAAATTTTTATTTACTGTCTTGTGCTTGTTCGTATAGAAATGTTATAACTCTCAGAATATGAAAATTAATTTAAATTAAATTTAGAAGTTCCGTTTATACCTCACAGAAAACGTTTTCTGTCTCCATTATGAAGGCTAAACGTCATAAAACACTACAACTAAATCACTCATTTATTAGAATTCAGGGAAGAGATCGATGTTACTTGTGAGAATCCTGACAGCATGAAACACGTGCACAGGGCCTACACCATGTGAAAAGTGTGGACTTTGTGGCTATGGAAATTTTTATAAAAAGAAGGGAAAATATAAATTTGTCCCTGTCTACGCAATAAATGCACATAGGGGGAGTAGGAATATAGCTCCACTGTTTCTTAACTCAAGCACTAGACGAATATCAGTGGGCAACATCACGTCCCCGACGGCTTTAGCCACGGGAAACCACTTGGTCCATGTAATATTCATTGAAATTCAAGGTCTTAGGTTTCACATTTCCATAACATTAAAAAATTTACTTACAGTGTTATATACGTCAGTTACGAATGTATGTAAGTTATGTAAGTATGCATGTATGTATGTATGTATGTGTGTATGTATGTATGTATGTATGTAAGTTATGTAAGTATGCATGTATGTATGTATGTATGTGTGTATGTATGTATGTATGTGTGTATGTATGTATGTATGTATGTATGTAAGTTATGTAAGTATGCATGTATGTGTGTATGTATGTATATATGTATGTACGTATGTATGTATGTATGTAAGTTATGTAAGTATGCATGTATGTATGTATGTGTGTATATAAGTTATGTAAGTATGCATGTATGTGTGTGTATGTATGTATATATATATATATGTAAGTTATGTAAGTATGCATGTATGTATGTATGTGTGTATGTGAGTTATGTAAGTATGCATGTATGTGTGTGTATGTATGTATATAAGTTATGTAAGTATGCATGTATGTATGTATGTGTGTGTATGGATGTGTATGTATGTATGTATGCATGTGTATGTATGTTTGTATGTATGTATGTACGTATGTGTGTGTATATATATATTTTAAATATATTTATTGGCATGCTCCATTACATTTTGTTTGTAATACTATATGCTTTTTACATTGAATACTGCAGTGATTATCTATCTTCAGTGATATTTACAATTAGTTATGTATGTATGCATATATGGTGTTAACAATTATTGTTTTTCCTTTACTGTGTTAATTTCATTTATTTTGTCCATCGTTTTTGTGAATCTTGCGAATGCTTTGTAGTGCCTTTTAATAAGCGTATCTTTTTTTATGGGCCAGTTGTCCGTCTTTGCCACTGCCGCTATTAGGCGTTCCCTTTCTTCTTGTAGAATTCCGCATTCGAATAATATGTGTTCTACTGTTTGATTTCCGTTTCCGCATGGGCAGTCTGGTGCTTCTATAATTCTAAACCTG
>Ga0131853_10001970_pt1 | contig 36707 bp, 14 predicted proteins | sample TergutLab28metaG_FD_92764 | JGI IMG/M metagenome (GOLD analysis project Ga0131853, IMG submission 92764) | Labiotermes labralis P1 segment gut microbial communities from Petit-Saut dam, French Guiana - Lab288 P1 (version 2) (version 2) | ecosystem: Host-associated > Arthropoda: Insects >... | reverse complement strand
CAATATAAACCAAAAGGACGAAGGAACATAGGACGACCGAGGAAGAGATGGAGGGACCAACTTCATCTTGAGGATCAAGGAACAGAAAACACACCTAACCCTTCAGGAACATGATGATGATGAATTTTAACCCTTCGCTAAATATTATTAGGGGGTTGGTGGGCACGACTCATAGCGGCGAAAGACAGATGTCGAGTGCATAAAAAGTCTAATCGCAAGATCCGAAGCAAGGATGTTTATTGGAGTTTTAAAGTACTATGATTGGTTGAAATGTTCAGTAAGCCATATACAAGAATTACAGCGTTGTGAAGATTCACATTGGTGCCCGTTTTAATGGCACCATGCAGTCTGTCAGGCGAGCAGCAATATTTGTGAGGTAGACTGTACGGTGTAATGACTCGTAAGACCACAATTTTATCCACTTGAATTTATGCCAGAAAAGTGGCACAGGCACAGATTTTTCTCCGATATTTCAGCTTACTCTGTCCTTATTTTTCTACTTCTGTTCCTTGTACATATTATTTCATCTGTCATGGACGCTGTATCGACTAGACACTGACCACTTCCCTGCTTATAATACACAGAGTGAATATTTGAATGAGTCTTAGGCAAATATGATGTTATGTCATGGAATGGACTGTACTGGGTCAGCAAAAGATATAGGAACGTGTTGTTTATGAATAAGGTTCTAAACAAACATGTTCTATGGTAGGCGGAGATCCTATCATGAAGTGTTTTTTCTTCGTCGCGAAATGAGTTAAAGAATAACTTTCGTCGTAGTGACATGTATAATGGAGTAGCCCTTCACAGGGCTCCAAGTGCACACCTGCATCTTGACAGTACTGTTCGTATACTGTGCATGTGATTTGTAACGGAGTTACGAGTGTTTTCTCCAGTTTTGTATACACGAATTATAAGTGCAATATTGCCCATCCGTGTAATTTCGACTTTTTACAGAGCCTTAAAAGGCACTTAACTGATAAAAATGTTCCTTAATGACATAAATATTTTTAAACGCGTCTTTAAGTAATTTATACGAAAAAAGAAGAAATGAATTTATGGCGTAAATTCTTAATAAGAGATCACGAATTGCAAATCAACAAGAGAAGTTCTAAAAATTAGTCAGGATGTGAGACTCTGTAATTTTCTACACATTTACAAATAATTTGGAATAGCATGTTGTCTCCATATTTTTGGCCACTACTGTTAACTGTGCCTTGTTTTTGTTCAATTTGGAAGCAGGAGGTTCCTCCAAAATATCGATAAATTTCTACGAAAAGAGAATTTTCTTGTTTTCAAAAGCATTTATACCCCGGTTCTATGGACCCTAACCTCTCTCCGCACAGCTTCATGACGCGGTTCCTGCTAGAGCACAGGGAATCTTAAACATTTTGTCTTTACCTGCGGAGAGTCGCATTCTCATTACTGCCGTGACAACTTCAGATCCATCTCAGCGAAATTTTCACAAACTCTATCAACACCGACAAATGCACTATTATATATGTTGTGTATTTTGTTATTAACTTGCTGCTACATGTTTCGGCGCAATCACCATCTTCATTGAGCTTACATAAATGCTGTTAAAACGTAAGGAATAATAAAGTTTTGCAATAATCATACATATCAAATGTGCAAATATTAGGAAAAATATGCAGTATTTAAAATGTTATTATAAAATGATGGTTTAGTTTGTTTTTGATTACAAGTTCATTTTCGTAGATTTTGCATTTCACATTTTGCATTTCATTTCACAATGTGCGGAATGAACAATTTGAAGGCAGCCAAGTAATGTTGAAGAAGTGTCGGTCACATTACCAACCACTTCCTCATTCTCCTGAACATATATCGAGCTGGTACTGGAGCTCGTTTAAAATTTATATTTTCATTACTCACAATATTCGTCCCTTTCCTAAAAGCACTTTTTAAGTTTATAGGTAACACAGCGTCGTTAAACAATTAACAAATCAACCATGCATATTTAAAGAAGGAGTGGAGTTCATGCACGAAAAGTGTAGAATTTCAACAGCAGATTTTCCGAAAAGATGTTCGGGTGCAATCTGCTAAAGGGCAGTGATGGTCTCATGTGTTCTTTTCTTGACGTAAAGAATGTTTCAGGGTTTACCGATCAGTAAAATACAGTAATAGGCCTATCGTCAAATTTAAGCTACTTTTTCCATTTGCCTGTGATAATCTCCTACATATTTCAACCTGCTAAGTGGTCATTATTGTGCTGTCTCATACGTATTTTTTTTAGGTATGCACGAAATAAAACCGCTAATATTCTGTTCACAAGCAGTACGATTGATGCATACACTTAAAGGTAAATTAGTGTCAATCCTGTATATTACTAGGTTTGAGAATTTATTTTTGTCATGAATGTCGAATTTTCTCTTGTCAGTGCGGGTAGTCGGACAGACATACTTGGATGTTGCTAGTGATAAAGTCTGTGAGTATTCCGTCTTGTTGGGGAGGCAAGTTTTGGTATTTTACTGATATGGGAAACGTGAATAAATTTGAGGTTAAAAATGAGTTCAGCCTCTGTTATTGTGCGCTCTGTCAGTTAAGGGGTAAATTATTACACAGTTATGAGCTCCTTACCTCTCCGATATATGTCAAAACTCTATAAATTAATCCTTGAATGTTGGCCCCATTGCATTTTACAAACCTTTAATCACACACATGCCGCCGGCCTTAGTTCACCGTACACCCCTCAATGCTTGTAAGGGTATTACAGATTAAAAGCCATTCTGCATTGAGTCTTGTTTAGAATTTGATCCCCACGATCTTTGAACTTTAGAGGCAGATCTCCATATTTAACCTATTACAGCCTACTGGTTACGTGATGCACGACCAGTCTAACATTCAACAACTGTAATATCTGCCCACACTATATTTATCTCTTTTGTATTTATCTGAGAACAAACAGCGATTTGTGCCACTTGCACCATAAACTTCTTGGTTTTTATAACCGAGATTAAAAGTGTTTACAGCGCGGTACGCACTGGGTCTTTAAATACAGCGGTCTGAGCTTCGTCTTTAAAGGGTTAAAGAATTACAACCGGTTCCATAAATCTTGTGCCGTCGGGTGTGTTTTGTGTAGGAATTTGCCACCTAAGCGTCATTCAAATGATCAGTACGCAGTCATACTATCGTTTGTCAGCTTTGCGCGAAACATGCACTGGAATTAATGATACTGCAAATTAGGTTAAATATTTCGTGCCACTGTTTGTCCCTTTGCTTACTCACTGTAAATCAGAAGCTTGATAGCTGTCGAGTTTAAATGTTTTCGGGCACCAAAATTATACTCTTGAGAGCAAGGTGTGTTTGAAATTCGAAAGTGTTTTAAAAATACTTTTATAAATCTTTTAAACCTGAACACTTAACATAGAATTTAGAGTGTGTAAGCTTCAGGTATTAATTAAGAACTCTAAAGTTGTCATAAAATAACTGGCTTATAGAGATTAGGAGAGGATTTAAAGTTGGTAAATAATGTGTGAATTTCGCGTTAATTTATATCACGTGTTTGTTAAAGTTATAACTTTTTGGCGTAAATTGTAATAAATTTTGACTTTTTAGTAACGAAGCATTAAGAAAGCAAGACATCTTTTAACATTGCTCCTTCACAGCGGTGACACACAAATATTTAAAGAATTGTTGTGCTCAGTATCGTAATAGTTCAATACAGTAACCAACAAACGCACTAAATAAAATGCAGTAAAATGCAAATCATAAAATAAATTTCATGATAAGAAACATCTCCTACGCGTTTCGGCACCGGACTGCCATTATCATGGGATCCACTAAAACAAAGGATTGAACTCCAGTGCCGAAACATGCAGTAGTTGATACAAATCAGGAATCGTATTTTATTATTGATTTTTATTGTATTTTGTTTAGTGCATTTGTTGATTAACAAATTAAATGTAAGAAAATGCGAGGTATGTTAAAAAGGTAAAGTGCACCCTTGTACAGGCACTGAGGTTCTTTACAGGCCGTACGGCCCATAGGGGGAGTAGAGATATAACTCTACTCTTTCTTGACCACGGCACTAGAAGGGGTGAGGGGTCAGAGTCACGTCCCGACCTCTCTTCACCCCCGGGAAAGACCCGGTAACCATTGTACAGGAGGCTGGGTGGGTCCCAGGGCCGGTCTGGACAGGTGTGGAAAATCTCGCCCCCACTGGGATTCGATCCCCGAGCCGTCCAGCCCGTAGCCAGTCGCTATACCGACTGAGCTACCGGGTCCACAAATTCAAGGTATGAGTAACATAAAAATCGTAATAGTTGTTTATCAACCTTATGAAAGTGAATGGCGAAACTGTGTTTCCTTTAGAGGAGAATCTTTCATTTTCAATTCTTGTAAAGAGAATTCTTTTTAACTTCTGTTGACTAAGAAGCCTATATTTAATTTCGTGGAACTTCAAAATGCGAGATATGTATATTAAGTTTATTGAAAGTCGAACTACTTGAGAAAATATGACGTTTAAGGTAGATACATTGATACTGGCCTACCGTAGAATGGAATATTTACAAAATAAAGATGTAGCAGCAGGTTTAGAAAATGTTCTCTGCATCTGCATTTCTTCCATCATACTTCTGTATTTCTTTCAGTCATTCTTTTATGTATTACTCCATTTAATTTTCACATTTCCCTGACTTTTATTCTCTTATTTCCTTTTCCATTGCTTTCTTCTCTCTGTGTGTGCTGTAGTTATATGTACATGTATATACACTTCCAACACAGTTCCGTTGTATCAAGTGGTTATAGAAGTTGTTTAAAGTGCGAAATTTTGTGCATCCAAGATGAACCTTATTGCGAGGAGTGGGTGGGGGGGGGGGAAGAAATACCAGATACATTTTTACGTCATATATAAAACGAATTACTGAATCGTGGGGAAATCTGCATATCATTAGAAGGAATTCTTCGTAGGGAATGCCTTATAAGACATAGTTCCCGAAGTTTTCTCGTTTCAAGCCATCTTTCTTTCACGTAGGCTCTGACACAGTCTGTCGCAGCTCAAGTGATGTGTGGGTTGTGTAACGTTCATTTTCTCTACACAAATGTGACATGTCTCTTGTTGTGTCTGTCAGTTGACTCCCAAGAGCAAACCAGGCGCTTTGAAATCTGGTCGTCGAATATTTCTTCACCTTTTACCTTCCAAAAGGCGAAGCTGGTCTGCGTAATAGAAATATAGATCATACATAACAGAAAACACAAATTATATCACTTGTGAAATTGTATTGGTTACTAGTAGTTTCGGAATATTATAGTTGTTTTGTTTTAGGAAATAAGTAACTCTCCTGGAACAATTTCGAAAGATGTAACCTCAAATCGGGCTGTATTTGTGATTGCTCATGTCCGTTAAATCGTTGATAAGGTAGTGGCTCTGTCGGGAGTTGGCAGAACAGATATATGAGGGGTTTTATCAAAACACAGCCACCTCAGCCTTCGATGTATTCAGTGCCTGAAACCTCACAGAAAAAGTGCTGAAGATTTTTCTCCTGAATGTAAGTGAGAGCTCTGTCTAATGCACAGAAAGTAAGCTTTACGTGATTTGAGGTCTCCAGTTTTTTTGGTATGAGACGCCGCATCACCGTATGATTAGTAGACGACTTTTCGAGACACCGTAGTTATCCTATATTTACTGATGGAAACGTACATTCTTCATTAGCACTTCAAAATTTAAGAGACCACTAGGTTTTCTCGAAACACCGATCATCATTCACTTCGTGACGCGACTTTACGTCACGAAATAACAGAGATTTCAACTACACAATTGCAGAAGCATGCAACTTTCACAGTTTACAAGAAATAATTTGTTTGATGTTTGTGTGACCGTGCATCACTGACACAGTAATATAAACTGCCAACTAGATGCAACAATAACAAATTTTATTGATAATTACAATCAGCTCAACATGTTTCGGGCGATAATTTCGCCCATCCTCAGGAGCACTAGACTTTGTTTACAGCCTGTGGTATAATGCACCAGCGGTCTGCTGGTGACCAGGATGAAGTGGAACTCATCCTTGTCACCAGCAGACAGCATCGTCGGTGCTTTATACCACAAGCTGTAAACACAGTCTAGTGCTCCTGAGGGTGGGCGAAATTATTGCCCGAAACATGTTGAGCTGATTGTAATTATCAATAAAATTTGTTATTGTTGCATCTAGTTGGTTGTTTATATTACTGAAATAATTTGCATTTCAACAATCCTATGAGCTTTCTTATAATAAGACCAACGAGATGTACCAGTTTCTCATTTTTTTGGAATAAAACTCTACATGTTTCGGACAGTTCCTCTGTCCGTCATCAGGAGTTTTTCACGGTACACACAGCAACTGTGTATGTCATACGGGTTATGCTGACTGCTTGTCAGGCAATCAGCACAACCTGCATGTATTGCTGTTTGTACAGTGATGGGCAGAGTAACTGTCCGAAACATGTAGAGTCTTATTCCAAAAATAAATTTTGAGAAACCAGTGCATCTCGTCGGTTTTATTATAAGAATATATCACGATGCGCGGTCCTCTGAGTGTCAACAATCCTATGGTCCTCTTTTTTGAGCATCCAGAACGAAAACATTTTAAAATTTCACTTTATTTGTCTCCATCATTGACTTCTTGAACCACTACTAATTTTACACGTAAATATGTAAACTTAAGGTACCTAACATACTTAAAGTGACGTACAATGTCTGTGGAACTTTGTCTGTGGCAAGGCGAAGTTAGTTTAAAACCCCATCGGGTTTCAGCTTTGTCTCGGTGGAGATTCGCTGAGAATATTGGCGCTTTCCTAGAAACCTTCCGAAGTATGACTTCTTTATTCCTCGATGAATATTACATAACTTCGTAAACTTTGATTTCGAATGACTGAATCGGACTATATGAAGGTTTCCTGGCCCATTGTTTTGTAATCTCCAACTGCATCTTATTGCTCATTGGTAGTTCTGTAAAATATTAAAATATTACATTACTGGCACTATCTTTCTTTAAATTTAAACGAATTTAAAATACATTATATATATATGAAACTCGTAACGAACTGGTTTATGCTGTGAAATAAGAGTTCAGCTTCTTGAATGTAATTTCCGTTTTATTAGTTTGTATGTCGGTGATATATATGTGTGTGTGTGTGTGTGTGTGTGTGTGTGTGAATTAAGTGAAGAAAGTCTCACCTAGCGAACCGTTCTGTGGTTCGGTACGTTACGGTTCTGCAGGTACCATCTATGGTTTGCAAGCGCTGTAACTATCGAGCCTCACTATAACCACACCCTGGCTGACAAAATGAACTGGGACGGAAATAAGTACAGAGAGTCGCCTCTGTCCGGTAATCACCTTAGCAGCGTGTGACCCTCCTATCTTCACGTTAATGCATATAGCTTTTTGTTTCAGCAACCGTGCGAGCTAACATAAAAGTGGACTATGTACTCAAGTTATTACAAGAGAGTGTGCATTTTTGCCAGGTATAGGAAAGCTCGTTCTAATAAAGCTTTTCAGGACATAAGAAAGCGAGCCTGGGTGTTTCCTACACGTAGAAGTCACAAAAATCCTGTTCAGAAGTCTAGTAGGACTTACTGACACGAAGGACCAGCTATTACACTGCACCTGCACAAAAGATACGAACAAATGACAAACCATGAGCGGATTTTGAACATGTCCGACTATATGGGCGGGTTTGAAAAATAATTCTTCTTTTCCACTTGCTGTATGAAACTTATTCAGGACTTGTCGTTTATAATTGCGGTTATTTCCTGAATCCTGACCAAATGTATGGCACAGCGCCATCTTTGAGGTATCAGCCTTTACCTGACAGCGGAAGACGACGCGGACAAACCTCTATGCCTGTCATCAGGACTGACATACGTGAATCAAATTCCAGGCTTCCGAAGACCCTGCAATTTGTTTCTGTTCTAGCTCTCAATATGCTGCCACATTAATATTTAAATAACATTGTTTATGGACACTTATTTCGTTATTAGACCTCGTATAAGCTCTCAGGTAACATATACTAATGCAGATGCTTTTTCCAGCAGGAATGCCACATTTATCTGTGTGATATATATATATAATTATCTTGTGGTCTCACGAGTAATTCATTACATAAAAATCGCTTGTCACACCTTCCGAAATATTTCTTCTCCAAAAACGTTCATGTACGAATCCCTTTATGAAATTAAGCATGGCAGATATCCCTCCTTTATGCTGATGCTGAATATGTCATAACATTAGGTAAATAAGTTGCGTTTCACTGAATTCAACAAGGTAGGAAATGCACGTGTTACGTAACAATTAGGCGAGATAGGATTTTTGCATCATGATTCAGCTCCCCAAATTGTACAGTCCAAATTCTATTCTAAGCCTTAGGCACATAACATGGTTTGTTATTTTATATGTTTTCTCTGTTTAAGATAAGTATGAACGACCAAATAAGAAGGAAAGTATTCTATAATTTCACTAATTTGACAACCTCGTTTGTGTGAATAGGGTGCAACACGAGAAGATAGAGGTTGACCAAGGGAGGAAATTCTCTTGGAGGAACGTCACTGTCCCTTATATCCCTCTACTCCATCCATTTATCATGTAGGATCAACCGCAGTCCGTCTATTCCTGTCACTTTCTTTGTAATTATCAAGTAAAGGGCACGATTTTCTAAAAGAAACATAATTACAAGAATTGTGTGTGTGTGTGGTGTGTGTGTGTGGTGTGTGCGTGTGTATGTGCGCGCGTGTGTAGTGTGTGTTTATGTGCGTGCGTGGGCTTGTGTGTGCGTGCGTGTGTATATGTGCGTGTGTTTTATGTATGTGTGCGTGTGTATGTGCGTGTGTATGTGCGCGTGTGTGCGTGTATGTGCATGTGTGTATGTATGTGTGCGTGTGTATGGGTGTGCGTGTGTCCGTGTGTATGTGCGTGTGTATGCTTGTGTGTATGTGAGTGTGTGTGCATGTGTGCGTGTGTATGTGTGTGTGGTGTGTGTATGTGCGTGTGTGTGTAAGTGCGTGCGTGTATGTGTGCGTGTGTATGCGTGCATGTGCGTGTGTGTGCGTGTGTGTATGTGTGTGTACGCGTGTGTGCGCGCGCCTGTTTATGTGTGTGTGTGTGTGTGTGTGTGTGTGCGTGTTTGTGCGCGCCTTTGTATGTGTGTGTGTGTGCGTGTGTGTGTATGGGTGCGTGCGTGTGTGTGTGTGTGTGTGTGCGTGCGCCTGTGTATGTGTGTATGGTGTGTGTATGTGCGTGCGTTTGCGTGTGTATGTGCGCGTGTGTGGTGTGTGTATGTGCGTGTGTGTGCGTGTGTGTGTGTATGTGTGCGTGTGTATGCTTGCATGTGCGTGTGTGTGCGTGTGTATATGTGTGTGTGCGTGTGTGTGTGTGCGCCTGTGTATGTGTATGTGCGTGTGTGTGTGTGTGTGTGTGTGTGTGTGTGTCCAGTGACGGCGGAATTGTGCCATGGGAAAGGACAGACGCAACTGAGTCATTTAGTCGTTTCCCGTAACTTTACGGACGCTCCCGAAATTTGCGAAAATATTATTCGTCAAATTTAGTGATTTCATGCATATACACACAAATAATTCGCGTGGGAAGTCTTCGAGGGCTTGGTGCATGAAGTTTGGCATTTTAGTAGGAAAAGTATGCGAATTTAATTTTATCTCCAAGTTGTGTTGGAGCGATGGCCAGAAAATTTCTACCTGTGCTTATTTTCGTAGTTATGGTGATGCAGTTGTGATAACACTACTTTGTCCACTTCTGAGCGGTTATACAGAATTCGAATAACCAGACTAGCATATTTTAACATATACTCACAGACGTCCAAGAATTTAAATTTGTTGTATATTGTATAAAACTATTGGGTAAGCACTTAACAGTTCATTTTCCCCAACACAATTGATCCGTCTGTCACATGCTCCCTTTTCTGTCCTACTGTCGGGTCTCTGACGTCATGTCAGAGGTTAAATGTGCGGTCAATGTGCGTGGTTTGCCACAGGTCTGCGATATATTTTTGTCGATCATTACTGCAACCACAACAAAATGTCCGACCACTAGTGACCAATCCACAGGTACCCTATCCGTTGTATAAAAGTCTATATTTTACAAAAGAAATACTTTGTGAATGACACACCACATGTGCCTTATAGACCTAACGCAGCATGAGAGTTATTATATATATATATATATATATATTAATTAATTACATATTGACAAAACTTTAATTCCTCCATTTACTGAAATCACGTCATACGAGTAGCTTTACACGTTTATCCACTTCTGTGGAACTTTAGCACCACCAAAATAACCACATTCGCAAGTTTCATTCGACGTTTTGCTTCTGTGAGGTAGGACAGATACCATGTAGCAGAAACTGCGCCGCTAGAAATGTAACATGGTAGCTACGCGGTTTGCTCCTTATACTTTACCATTTCAAAGTGACATCCGATGTGGCACTTAATTAGGCACGTTAACTGAGGCGTTATAAAAATATCTGATCAATGTTCTTGTATACACTTTAAAATACGGAGACGGTAATGAGAATAATTTATCTGCAGTCTTTTTACTAGTAGGCCTATGGAGATTTCATGAGCTGTACAATATGTATTACAACACTTTTTACAAGTAAATGCTTGTATTTGACAAAAATCTGTAATTATTTTTCATATTTTATTTTATGGCAGTCGCATTGCACACATCAACCATATCAATATATTTTGTCATCAATAGTAATTCTGTAAATATCTCCTTGATTCCCTCTCTTCGTCTTTTTCTTTCCTGTATAGTTGTGCAGTAAAATCCTGTTCTCTTCGTACATAGAAATACATTTAAAATATATTGTTTTTGCATTCTGTTGTAGACGTCCCTTTTTCCTTACACTGAATACTGTCAATTAAAGCTCTTGTTTGGTCAGAGTGCAATGACTGAATTTATTCTGCTTGACGGTTGGAACTAATAGGTGCTTTATGCACAACAATTTTTTAGTTATTTCCAAGATTTTTTGTGTTTGTTATTTAGAGACTGGCAGAATAATTTAAAGTACAAATTAGATAGTTCCTAAATAAGGCCGAAAAATAAAACATGGGCTTTTCTGCGAATATATTTTGCAGATTCAATTTTCACTTGTAAGTTTGAAGTGTTTATATCTGTTATGCTTTAAGAAAGCAAGTTGTCTGTGTGTAATGGAAAATTTTCGAATATATTCTTCAGTTTGTAGAGTCACGCTTTTTAATAGGTTACGCTCTCTTACATCAAGAGATGTAAGAGGTGAAGACAAGAGACAATTTCTTGTCAGCAGTCGGCATTATGAGAATACGAACTGAAGCTAGTCTGTTTTCAGGGTCACTACTAGTTAGGGCAGAATTCATATTACAGGTAAATATGCTTCAATTCCACAGCATTACCCATTACGAGGAAATTATTTTCACAAATACGGAAAAATATTGTGTTTATCAGAAACCAAAACTCGCTTAGACCCTACAAAACCACTGACAGCTGCATGGCTGTACAGCGACCGATAACGCCACCCGCTACGCAGTGTTCAGTCGTGCGGGTCCCGCTTTAACACGGGACTTCGCTTCCTAGAGCGGAAGACGTCATTCGTTGTAGAGGGAGCAGCGACTACTACCCCTATTCTGCCGTATGCAGTTCCGTGTTGAAGGGACTTGTTATGCAAAGTATGCCGTTAGAAAATTTTTCACCTTAAGGTACAGTTACAGTCAAGGTAAACGTGAAGACAAGGATAAAATAAAAAATATATTAAAAATAGTCAATTCATTGAACTGCTCAGTAATAAATGAGTGTACATGGCGGTGTTACTGGGTCACCTTCATTTTATGTACATGTCACATTTAATTTGGGAATGTTAAAAGGAAGTATCTCCAAACAACACAACACTTAATGTAGAAAGAAAATGGTAATCGATCTCTCGGTTTAATAATAATTATAATGTGGGATGGAAAAACGTCCCGGATGAACAGCATGTACACAGACAATATCCTGACAAAAGAAACAACATCCGAAATCATTTGTGACAGAGTTGTGTGCAGGATACAGGTGGAGAGAGAAATGGTGTGCAACAGTGAGAGAGGAAACGGAATGGGAGTCCGTATTTGACTGGTGACATATCAATGGAAGCTGGAATGTTACTGCGAACCGCTGTGTAGAATTACTGTTTTCCTCCATTAGGTTTGACATTCTGTTTTCGCCAGTACGAAATATCCATTACGACACAAAATTTCTTTATAGGTAAAAATAAGGCCATTTTTAAGAACTTAGGCACGTTTTGTGTTTGTACATATAAGCATAAGAACACACTTACATATGTTTCTTCCTTGTACTGAGCACAGACACTAAGGGAAAGAAAACGTCGGTTTGAAGTTATGTATTCTGTGTGTTGAATATTGTCTTATATATCGACACTTTTATTTAGCATTTATATACATTGAGAGAGTATATATTTACAAAAATAAATATTGAGTCTCCAATAAAAATGTCACGAAAAACAATAACGCTCTGGGCAGTCGTTTATGGATTAGACATACAGTGAATTACAAATGTTTTCCAAAGGCGTTCTTTGCACTCCATAATTTAACAAAATAGACGATATATTTTTTGGTGTAATGAATTAAAAATATTCGAAATATTGTAATTATGCGCTATATAGGTAAGTGTGTTACTTGGCGTTTTATACAACAATTCGATCTTAATCACTTCGATAATTTTGTATTTGTGCTTCGTATGAAGGTAGGGTATGAAAAACCACAACTACTAAAAAGTAAATCAGCTCGACAACGCTGAGTAAAATGCCTCTCAGTATCGAATTTTGTAAAAATCCTTTATATTATAACTGTATGGAAAACGTGACAAGTTTTTATAAGCGATAGCACTTCTAATTTTATCCAGAAATCGATCACTTCGAACCACGATAAGGACATCAACTATCCTGGTTGCTTTTCGCAGGTTTTTCGTAGTCCCAGGAAAGCGTCGGGGTAGGAATTGCCTTTGATTAGGTAGCAGTAACTTCATTACAAAAAAATGTAATTTTCATCAATTATCACAATATTCAATGCTATACTGACCGAACTACTGACAGTGTGGCCTAATAAACCACAGACAAAAAAAATAATAAATTTCCTAAAAATGAAGTATCCCGAATTGTGAAGGAGCACAATTTTTCCGTTATACTTTTACATTGTACACTTTTATCATGAAAAGAGTTAATAAAAAGCGGTGGTTATAGTTGGTGATTAAGTAGAACAGAGGTATAAGTCTGGTGCGCTCTGACACCGAAGGGTGCGCCAGGGACAAAGAGACCATGTACTGTGTGCTTGTGTATATGTTAAAATGTAGCTGTATGGACGAAAGGAATGTCTCTTCTCACATAATGATATAAGCTTTGTAATTTAAAAAAAGTATGGTTTGTTAACACGCAATTTTAACATTTCTTTAAATTTTAGTCTTCTCTTAAATGAAAAAAGCCAGAGGTTGAAAATTTATATCCCGTGAAACTAGTTAAATAGCCTAGAATATACCTCGACTTGTTGAAAGTAAATAAACATCTCTTTACACGTTTATAATTTACAGGTCCTAACATATCCTTTTAATTTGGCATTATGCATTTCGCATTCGTCAGAAAAATTCTGAATAAAACAAAAAAGGGCTTCCGAAGTGAACTCCTGATATGTTCGCCCTACTTGACATAGAAGAGTCAGTATTTTGTGTAACGGAACAGTGTGAACAGCACAACCGGCTGCTTTAGCCACACATGGATGCCGTGCAGGCTGGCCTAGCCACTCCGGCGCTTGGGGTGACATTTGAATGGTCACGGAATTCCCTCGGTTCTGAATGTTACGTCATGGGTGTGGTTGGTTTTTACAGATATGCAAAGGTCACTGGTTACTGAAAAACATATGTAACCTCTATCTAACCTTCAAAAGGATATAATGCACGGGCGTATGACACGCCATGGCTTTGTATAATATTTTGTTAGAGAATAAATAATTACGGCTTGTTGCTACAGGCGTGTGTTGTACCTCAGTGACCACAGCCTGTGGCGGCTTAACTCCAGGATTAGGCTGTTGTAGGTATAGGGCGACTACTAACTATAGGTCATATGAAATTCTAACTTAATTCGACACAAATGATGTTGACGATGATGATGATGATGATGATGATAATAATAATAATAATAATAAACTAGTATGTTGTACATCAGTTAAGGCTTTCTTGTATATGTCTATCACACAAGATTCGTAAACTAATTCCCTTGTAAGTATCTCCGAATAAGTACAAAATTATAGTTGTTAGATCTGAGAATTGTGATAATGAGGGAGACGATAATTATTATGACGAAGACATACTGCGTGAATTCCACGTAGGGTAAACTCATTCCTACGTAACATCCATTTAAATCTTTATTAAAACTAATTTGAAACGCAAAAAAATTTTAAAAAAATATTTTGCTGCCTCTTTCAGTGCCATCGTGTTGGTCTTGATGTAACGAAATTGAGTAATTAGCTTCTGCTGAATTTGATCGTGTTGGAACCTCTGCCGGAAACTTGACGCAGTGATGACCAGACGCCAAGCACACCTTCCGGATACAGATGTGTATTGTTGAAGTTTCTTCCTGTTGTTTCTTCTTACGCTCTCTTCTATTTGGCTGATTATTTATGCAGAACTGTCATCGGAATCGTCACCAATTTATGATTAATTATAAACCGCGAATTTCCTGGAGTACTAAAGTTACACTTAATTAACAAACCAAATAATGCACATAAATAAAATTTTCACATTAAAACATTTAAAATCCCTCCAACATGTTTCGATCCTAAGATCATCTTCAAGGAGCTACACTGTTCCTTACTAAAGTCACATTTTAAAAACACTCACTAATTAATTTCCTTACACTAACTTTGTGCTGTGGCACAACACCAAGTTAATGTGAGGAAATTAATCAGTGAGTGTTTTAAATATGTGACTATAGCAAGGAACAGTGTAGCTCCCTGAAGATAATCTTAGGATCCAAACATGTTGGAGGGATTTTGAATGTTTTAATGTAAAAATTTTATGCATGTGCATTAGTTGGTGTGCTAATTAAATGACTCTACGAAATGCACGGTGCAAGGATAAAGATACTAAACTTACAGGGTTTTTGTATTTGTGTATGTGTGTGTGTTTGCGCGCGTGTGTGTGTGTGTGTGTGTGTGTGTGATGGACAACGTTAGATGTAATAGACCCTAGTAATTGATGTACGTATGTCTTGCTAAATTCATGTGGCTGTAATTTTGTTAATTTATTTCTATAATAATTATTCGAATGTACATTTTCTTCTTCTATTTTTTTGTACGAAGTTGTTACTTACTGCAGCTTGTTGTAATTGAGTTTCGCTGACATAATGCAATTTCAGTGTTTGGACGGCAGGCAAGTGACTTGAGATGGCACTTTGTTAAAAACTCTCAATTCATTTCCTTTTCTGGAAACAATTACTATTTCAAATCACCTCTAAATTATGCAGTCAGTTTGCTAAGTTCCCCAACTCTTGTGTCCCGTACCGACGATTTCTCTCTTGAGATCTATATTTTTTCCTTCAATTTTTAATGAAGCCCGTTAATACCCCTGCTGTGTATTTCGAGCCAGATTGATCTCTTTCCACACTTTGTCCTCTTGCAAGATACGATCAGCTCCAGAACCACTTTTAGATAGGAAATTTCAATAGAACTTTCAGTAACAAATAACGTGAGGGCAATATAATATTTCTTGTGTAAATTTAGGTCTCTGTAGCTTTGTTAAGGAAGGTAAATTATTGTGGGATATGACAGTTTGTCTATAGGTAGTTTGTTACCGACGTGTTAGAGAAGATTTCTGTTTTTATTTTTAGGGTAATCGAAAAAGAATGAGAAAAATCATTCACCCTTGAAAGGGAGTGAACAAGTCCCTCCAAAAGTGGGTAAAAATTACCAAATAAAATAAGAACAATATTCAAGCAATACTTTCTCCGCGAATGTAATGGTTAAGGAGCTTATTTTAAGTGTCCGTTCGCTTCAATGTAGATCATTTACATTCGTATCGACAATTCCGAGATAGAAACGTGGCCTTCTGCGACCTAGAAGGAAACTTCCTATTGTATTCTGGAACGCCGCTTACTAACTAACAGTTATTCCTAAACTATTCTTCGTGATCCTGTACTTGTGGAAAAGAATGCAATATTCTGTACGGCACAGAGTATTTAACATAACCTTTGTACTGATTCAGATACTGCCGCTGCGAACATCCGTAGGGTGTTACGTTCTAGTCTACAGTGGTTACCAGGTCATCCCGGCGGTAAAGCCGTTCGGGCTTCGAGGTTAAAGAAAGAGAAAAGTTCTATCTCTACTCCCCTTTGTGTTTCTTCGTGACAGGTTATAGGGTGAACTTGACTTTTGCTTTAATTTTTTATATTATCCATGTTTATTGCGTGCTTACAGATTACACTTACGCACTTACTGTCTTTCTTTCTTTCTTTGCTCCTTTTTTCCTTTCATTCTTCTATATTCGCTTCTATCCAAGTTATCTGCTCTTCGTATTTACGCCTTATTTATTTTGTATAATTTTCCGTTCATTCGCTTTCTTACTTTTCCTTACTCTTTCTCTTCTTCTTTCTTTACCTTTTTTTGCATGATTAGTGACAGAAGGACTCATTACATTGAAATGTGCGCTCAGAAAACATGGGAGTCATTAATAACCTGAAATAAGATGTTTCTTATTATTTAAATTTGTATGCCATTAATTTATTTACGGTTCAGTAAGCAGAAAAATATATCTACGAAATTTAATAACGAGTCCGTCCACTTATATTTTCACATTTCACGTTTCTGATACATTTTTAGTGGGTTCCGCTAACTTTCTAAACTTTAACAATCTAAATTCCATGCCTTATACCTCGACGTACCAATATGCACATTGTACTGCCGAAAATATGAGGATTTCTTCGTGTAAATTTTGAGCCTGTTATTAGAGTGGATTTGGCTCAGTGGTCAAAGATCCAGCTACTAAAATAACAGCAGAGTCCAGTCAGTTTTTAAAAATGTGTACGGAGGAAACTCGTAGGGTTATATATTGCATTATATATTTCATTAAGTGAGAGGAAAGTGGGAGGGTTGATCGTGAGTAGGGTTTTAAAATATATCGCTTTTGATGTCGGATGTTTCTTTCTTCGCACCCGAATCTGGCAAACAGCCTTTTTGTCAGAATCGAATATAAGCTTATTGTGTTTCCCACTTGACGCGCGGGATTGTAGCATTCTAACGTTCCAATCCTTACCGAGTTAATGGTTTCCATTTCAAAGAATCGACAGCTTATTAATGCGAGTCACGATACCTTTATTTCTTATTCTTTTTTTGTCACAGTGGAAATGGCGTCAGTTTCAAAGAGCGTAGGTCAGGGAGATACGTGCGATGAAAATATAGAACAAAAATCGGATACAAATCAGAAGCAATATAATGCTGTTCTCAGCATCACCACGAACCAACGTAATTCATATGTTGCACCAACATAATTTGAAATCAGTAGTAAAGGCAACACATAAAATGCTACCATTAATAGGACTCTTCTTCAGTTTCCAAACTGTTCATGATTTTGAGTCACTATTCGCCACTGCTCTGTAGTGTTATGTGATAAAATTGATCCGGGTGTGACGGGGGGGGGGGTATTAAATTTGAAATTGAAGGAATTCAATGTAAATTTAATTTATGGACTTTCCACAGGTTTCAACACAATTATTTTTGGGGGGTCTTTAAGACCGGATGCTCTAAGAACTGAAATTTATTGTTTAACATGCATTATGTTTCCTTCCACACGAAGAACAAAGCACAATGTGACGCAGCAGGCAGTACTAAAATGTTGCGATTTTAAACAAACATACCATACTAAAGTGTGGTGTATAAATAACACACAGTAAGTGATCTTACAGCAACTGCATACTGTAAGCTGAGTCAATGACAAGCCAGTAGGTTGGCTGAAGGAAACAAGATAACTTAACAGGGCTAAGGAGAAAGAGAATAAGTGTTAAGATTATTGGACGGAAAGTAAGATCATGTTACATTTCAAAATTAAAAGTGCATGGGCCTTCAGCCAGAGGAACGTGAAATATAAATTGCTTTATTATACCGTGGCGAATGTACGTATCGATTCCACTTGTAAGAGAATAATGAACGTTAGCACTTGTGATTATTTTGAAATTATTTTGCGAAGTTATATGCCTTGTATTCCGTTTATTTTTTTTTTCACACCACAAGAATCAGTTGCTTGAAACCATTCTTAGTCTCAGAAATTAGGTCATTTTCAGTCGCAAAATGTAGCTAATTAGTAACAACTTATTTTTACACAATAAAGAAAGTTATTTTGATCGTGGTGTTTATGATAATGGCATGTAATTTTTAGACTAAATAAATCTTTACATTTGCTCATATCTGATTTTGTGTCTCTTTGTCTAATGCGTTTTTGTATTTCTACTCCTTATTTATGTACATACACCTATATATGTACATGTGTGCGTGTGTGATACTGCTCAGACTGTCGTAATGTCTTCTTTAAAAATGTTGTACGTCTTCTCTCTATCATTACTGATGAACGTTTTGTCGTTGAAGGTAGTATTATGCAGTGTGTGTCTTATTTGTGTGGAGCAACAGCACTTCTGGGGTCTAGGTCGTCTCATTATTGAGGTCTCTAGAGAGGCGCTACCTACACAAAACATAACAAACACAAAAGGACAGACGCCTATGTCCTCAGCGGGATTCGAACCTACAATTCCACGAATTAGACGACCGCAGACATAAGCTTTAGACCGCACGGCAACCAGAATTGGCCAGAGTGTCTGCCATTAACTGTGTAATTTGACAATGGTACTATTCAATATACGTGTTTGTTATCGTAAATATTTGGGAATACCTCAACAACAAGATGGCTACACCATATTTAAAGCTATGTGGGATTAAGAATCAGATTTATAATGTCACACTTTAATGACTACTTGAAAGAATTGTTTTGGAAAATTATAAACTTCTGCATGTCCAAAAATAAAAGAAACCTGTTACAGAAATACCAGTATGTATCTGGATATATTCTGCCTCTTAATAATATGATGTACGCAAGAACAATAAATATGAATTTTAAAATATAATTTTTTTTTAATTTGACCGTTTATTGATGATGTGTGTTATGTATAACCAAGCTATTATTTATTACTGCAGTAAAATATGCCAACAATGTACAGCATGTTGACGTGAATCAAAGTATTGCCACTGCATGACATTATGCACAATTTCTTTTGCGTGGTTAGTATCAACTAGCAGTAACAAGCAATATGACCAGAATATCTACACATAGTCTTAATTGCTCATATGTCTTGGTTTATTAATGAAATTTATTTGCGGTTAAAATGGCGTGATAGTGGTCTACAGACTCCAAATGCAGTTCGCTTTTAAGTCATGCGAATTTCTACAGTAAAGTTAATAACGACGACGACGACAACAACAACAACAACAACACATAACAAAAACCGTAATTAAACAAAACAACAAGAAGAGTGCAAATGGTGTATTCCGTGACGTCGTACAAAGAATTTGCCAAAATATTAATCAAAACAGTTGTGTTACGGAATTCCTCTTGCTACTAAAGGAATGTACTGAATTTCCGACTTTATTCCACAGCCACCGAATATGTTATCTTTGAATATTTTTAGGGACGGTTGCGAGAAGCGATATTAGCTTCGTCATGTCTGTCTGTCCGTCCGTCTGCATGGAACAATTCTGCTCCCAATGTACGGATTTTCATGAAATTTAGAATTTGAGTGTTATTCGAAAATCTGCATAGAAAAATATTTTCATTAGAATCTGATGAGAATACTAATATAAATTTTTGATCATATTGCACACAATTCTTCTTAGATAGAGAAATTTTGCGGAAAAATTTGTAGAGAATATCAAAACAAATAATTTTATGACCAATAACTTCTTTTAAAACTAGTACCCTTTATGAGATAATGTGGGAAAATTTTGAAGAGACGCAAAGGTCATAGGTGACAATATGGCGCATAAGCATTGCATGTTGGATTATTAATGCTACAAACACACTCTCAGAATATGTAATACTTATTGCTTTTCCACTGCAGCAACGGTTACACGAACACATCTCAATGTTACGTTATACCTAAATATACTGTCATATTTAAAACTAGTTGTCATTCATTCATTTCTTCGTTATTTTACTTCCCACGTAACGGCCTGCCAATCCGCATAACACTTCAGAAAATTTTACGAGAAAAATTCAAGGTTTATTAATTGGGTGTAAAGCGAAGGATTAATTCAGATTTCAGACTTTCGCAACTGTGCTGTTGAGGTCTCCGTTGTTCTGGGGTGTTTAGTTGAGTCACAGGTTGATTGATGCCCGATGTTTCGAGACAGCCTATTGCTCATATCTTCAAGGAACGAAATTTCAATGTCCATTCTTATGGACCTCTCGACCCTTAAATACGAGACCACTAACCTCTTTCGACAGGATGGACATTAACCAGTCGGTGACGAAGCGTTATAATTGTATAATAAAGGAGATCTTTGGTAATGAAACTTAAATATGGGCCATTGTAAAAGGTTTAAAACAGTGGGTGATTAATTGAAATTAAGTAGGTTTATAAAATAATCAGAAATATATTAATTTAGAGGGCGGCTTTCTCCAATGTATACTATAAAATCCCGCGATTAAGTCGAGTTTATGGTGGGATTACACATAGCTTGATTCCGAATACCAACAGCGTTGTGTATTAATAAAATTTATAAATGGGTGCCGATAATTACCTTGATTATATTTGATTCCTTTGCTCCAGTGCGAGATTTGAGATTCTCAGATTGACTTTACTAAATAATAATGTATTTTAGAATATTATATCGTGTTCACTAGTGTATATTTACTGATTTTGGAAGGATTTATTTCCGTCATCTTCAGGGTCAAGCAGCCGAAAGAGAATAACTTGGCTGAGTGAATATGAAGGCGAAGGCAAAACGATCCCTCGAAATATGCCTCGTAAAGTACTTTTGTTGCGGCATGACATCCCAGAAAAATTGGACCCCCTTATTCCATACTTCTAACACGTTTAGAATCAGTTCAAGACATTACTAACTTAACAATAAGTTAAGGATAATGTAGGTCAAACACAACTAGTTTATTAGCAGGGTGTTAATGAAACAGCATGTTTCGGCCTACTCGTAGACCATCATCAGGTTTACAATGTTGGCTCTGAGAGCCAAAATTGTAAACCTGATGATGGTCTACGAGTAGGCCGAAACATGCTGTTTCATTAACACCCTGCTAATAAACTAGTTGTGCTCGACCTACATTATCCTTAACTTATTTTTACAAACACAACGAGGTTACCTCAACTTAAGATTACTACCTTAACATTCTCCCTTCTTCCATGGTGCAACAGCCCCTAGTGGGCCAGGTCTTCATCATTATCGAGTCTCTACGATCACATTCTGACACACCACGCTTGATAGTACTCCTCTGTACGAGTGTTCGGCCTAACTTAGAAATCCCTACCTTAAAAACCACAACACTAATAACAGACATCCATGTCCCCGGCGGGATTCCAACCCGCAATTCCAGGAAGTGAGCGGCAGCAGACAGCACAGCCACTGGGATCTGCTAAGTAAGTTAAAATACAGAGTTCAACATAAAATGTTAGCATTGTATACTTCAGAGGGATATCTGTTCTAGGGAAGGCACGCTTTCAAGTGGTTAAATCAGAAAGTACAGAAGGAATGAAAGGACAGTGGCAGCTAAACTTCCTTTTATAAATCCACATTTAATGATCATTTCATGTTTAAAATATTTTTGTGGCTTCAGCGTGTTTATCACTGCCATGTCCAGTACATGCACTTTTGTTTCCGAGTGGTTGAATTCTCAGTTGGTAGCTGAAAAGTGAAAACGACCGTTTGATATGTGCCTGACAGGGTCTGGTAAAACGAGTACTGTACCGACATACATTTCATTTAGTCTGCCCCGCCGTACTGTCATTCCGTGAACTGGCAGTACACAGTAGCACTAACATGGGGGATGAGGGACTTTAGGGATGAGTGATTCAGAAGTCACTCACGCTATGATAGGCGGATAAAGTGTGGAAAAGCGAAATAATGGGGGTTAAGCGTCAGCAAACTATTGGTCGATAAAACGGTTGAGTGCCCTCATCCATGATATGTATGAATGAATACCAGGAAGTTTATATGAAACCTTTTCTTTCTTCGTGGAGTGTGAACTCGAATCACAGCATCCATAGATCAGCGAAGTAATGTTTAGATTACTTTGTGACTTCCCACTGGATCAATTCTAAAGCGTGCACTGTTCTTGAGTCATGTCACGGCACAAGGTTTTCTGCAATGTAGAAGTGTCGGAGATACTTATCTTCTGTTCTACTGGGGTGGACATACAAATTTTAGTGAGTGGTTTATGAAGAACCTATTATTTGTATAGTCAAAGACAGAGTTGTGAAGTAAAGAGCATTTTGCAGAAAACGAAACAGACCTTACGCAGCGCATCTTAAATCTCCTTGTTACTTAAATATATAAAATGTATTTCTAGAGGTGTTTTCTTATGGGCCGGGATAGCGCAGTCGGTATAGCGACTCGCTATGGGCTGGATGGTCCGGGATCGAATCCCGGTGGGGGCGAGATTTTCCGCACCCTTCCAGACATGCCTTGCGGCCCACTTAGCCTTCTATACAATTGGTACCGGGTCTTTCCCGGGGGTAAAGCGGCCAGGACGTGGCTTTGACCACCCACCCTCATCTAGCACCGAGGTTAAGGAAAGAGTATAGCTGCAACTCTATTCCACTCTGGGCCTTCGTGAACTGTTCTAGGGTGAACTTTTACTTTATTTTATAAGTGTTTTTTGCATGTGTTTGTGAGGAATGTAAAAGGTTCAAAACTCGATCCGTCAACTTAGATGGAGACGGAAATGTCTAAAAATGTTGATACTGCAACCAACATATAACCTTACATAGTGTCAAGACACAGGAAAGTTCCGCAAAGGGAATTTTGGAATTCCTTTCCTTACACCGTAAATAGGAGTAAGAGACACGATTCTTCTTCTTTCGTTTTACCTCTGACAATGATGGTCAGGGAAAACATCGCCAGAGAAGCTGATTCTTACCTAGAAGTTGGGAATCGTCACCAGAATTGAATTTTGTTCTACAATTGGCCAAGAAATACAGGCAAGAAATAGATGTCACTACATAGGGGTGAATGTTTGTTATGCAGATTATAGCTTCATTCAGTCTGATTATTCTATCTAAAGTAACAGTAATGTTCCCACTTCTACATAACATGAAGTGTGTAGCAACAGACGGTTGTGTTTTACATCTCTCGTGTTTTGCTTTCATCTTGTAAGAGGAACAAACACATCGACTGTGCCAGACAGTTATCTGTTTGAAGGTTCCATTTGTCTGGGATATGACACAGTGTAGAATGGTACAAAGTTAGTATGGTTTCAGAGGATGACATAAATTAGTAAGGCCATGCGCTTTCCATATATAATATACCCATTTTTTCGTACGCTTTTGTCTTCAGATACTACCCAAAAATGGAGACGACAAGCCGCGCAGAAATGCTGGCATTTGTATACCGCGATACATGGCGTCATTCGTAAGTGTTACAAAGTTTTCACAGACGCTGCTCTGAGTGCCTCTAACATCGCAGTTCCCTATTTGTTTTTACTGCTTGCCTGGTTTGTCATCTTACATCATTTTGATGATTTTGTGAATCCGTTTAAATATTAATGTGTTCAGGAAGAATCAGCTGGTATGGAATATACAGTTGGAAGTTCGGTATCCGAACTTTCGGAAGAAATTGAACTTTTAGTGCCTATGTAATAGTAATAAATGCGAGAATAATATTAAAATGAAATTAAAGAAATGAGATGTGATTGCTTGAATTTTATTCTCTGGCTAATAATAGGGTCAAGTGGTGGATATTTCTGAAAAAAGAATGAACTTCTGATTTTGTAGGACCTGAAGGATTTCTTAAAAAGTTCAGGAGCCTAAAAGCTACTCATTAACCCTTTAAACGTCGAGTTAAATCCCATCTGTCATCTGCTAGCATTACTCGGAGCTCACCATATTCTCAACATTAGCAAGTAAAGGGTTAAGAGCTTTTTTTGTGTGCAGTTATTTTGTAAGAAAGATAAACAATTCCATATAGGTCTGTCTTGAATAAGCAGCAGGAATTTTATGCATGGCCATGAAGCTAATGTCGCGGTACAAATTATAGGTGAGCTTTTCGACTGGTTCGATATTTGGCTCACAATTTATAAACCACTATTTGTATTTATTTTTAATAAATAGGGTGGCGCGCAGTCGCTTGATACTTTGAAGCAACGTGATAATTGAAATTTAAGGGATATTCTAAATGTTCCAAATGCCTTGTTATAATATGACTTATTGTCTAATTTTTCCGTCCCTATATTTTTGGAGAAGGAGAAGAAGACAAAGAATTTACGTTACGTACGACCTTCCTGTTGTTAAAACATCGAATGTCAAGTGACGGTTGCCCCACTCTGTATAGGTAAACCCATATTATATGACATAGGAGAGGCATACAGAAATTGTACCTTTTGAAAAGCTTGTAACAACTATTATATAGTTATATCCAGGGTGTGTAACTCAGTTGGTATAGCGACTGACTACGGGCTGGACGCTTCGTGATCGAATCCCGGTGGAAACGAGATTTTCCGTCCGTCCAGACCGGTCCTGCAGCCCACCCAGCCTTCTGTACAATGGGTACGGGGTCTTTCTTGGGGTTAGAGGCGGTCGGGGCTTGGGGCTAACCCCTCCACCTCAATCTAGAGTGCCAAGGTCCTAGAAAGAGTAGGGCTATACCTCTACTCACCATAAGGGCCTTCGTGGCCTATAAAAAGAGTGAAATCCTACCTACGTATATCCAGGGTGTTCGGCAAGTATGTTGTAACGAGCATGTTGTAGTAGTGGTAAGGTTTCAGATTTGTATCCGGTAGTTCCCCGTAAGGTTCTATTTAGGAACACCTGCTATCGTGGATTAGATGTTTCTTTGTCTTCTCTGTGTTCATGGAAAAGTGCGAGAACAATACTTCGGTCAGGCCACAACCGATGCCTTGTAAAGTCTGTCCCAGATATCGCTTACCAATCACCGTAACATGGACGATATATTGCCACAAACACTGACAGTGTCGTGTAATAAGACACATATGGCATTTCCTTATTAACAGTCACTCTAAAAGAATATCGAATTATTTTAAAGTGGCTGCTAAGCGTGTTTTAAACATTTCGTCGTTATTGAGACGCAACTTAAAAATATTTTCTATCTTCCTACATGTAATGTAGTTCAAAATTTCAGCTTCACTGGAAAAAGTTTTCGAGTATACGTCAGGAACACAATTAATTGGTGCATAAATTATTTATACAATGTGTACTGGGTATTTCCCAGAGATAAGGCGGTGGGAGTGGGGGGCGGCGTTGACAACCCACCCCCATCTACATCCGAAGTTTGTGTAAGAGTAGAGCAATACATCTACTACCTCTCTGGTCCCTTGTGGCCTGTACTAGAGGGAAATTTTCCTTGACATCAACTTGAAGAAAATTTTTAAGAATAAAAGGGGAACGCATTTAAATTCTGCATAAATTGTCTGTTGGATACAATATATGTTTATTATTATTGTTGGTCAAAATCCAGGACTTTACTGGACCTTGAATTTATTTGGCTAAACTTAGTATCAAAACAAGAATAGTCCCAAGAGCAAACTTATTATTGCTAAGCTGAAATTTTGCCGGTTACTCCAGAAATTTCCTGCGCTTTGTGGGAGTGAAGGTTAATTATCGTGTTCAAAACAGCCCACCGCTTTAATGTATCGAGATTCAGATGAATCCAGGATTTATTTTGAATCCCCGTTTCGTAAACATCTATTTCACTAATATTTTCTCTTACACAAGTGTCTTCCGAGGAGTGTATTCTCTCCAAGTTGACTGACGAAAATTATCTACTTATTTCTCCTATCGTATGTGCTGCATGCTCAGCTCTTCACACCGTACTTTATTTGCCCTCCCTATAGGGTTTTAGTTTTTATCAAAGTGTAAAAAATATTGAATTTATGATTATAGATTTTCTTCAATACTATTCTTATTTCTCCTTATGGCGAGAGAACAAGATCAACATCCATAAAAATAACAAACCAATTATAATTCATTCTTCGCACTTTTAGGTAGGAAGCTGCGAGACAAAATGTTGTGAACTGGATGGCACAGAGGGATCCCCAAAATTAATCTGTTCTTAATCTTCATGTTTGTACCGTGCATCAATGACGATTAAAACACTTTGTTATCCAACAGATGCACAAATAAATAATTCGTAGATACAATTAGAATTATTATAAAATATTTAAAATATTTAAAATTGCTCCAACATGTTTCGGATCACAAAGGACCCATCATCAGGGAGCTCTATACAATGTTTGGCTAAAATTACTGTAATGAGTGCCTCTCTAGACTCTTCAATACATACACGCACCACGGGCAAATATCCTGCCATAATACCGACTTCGTCCATATCAACGGACGAGATAGAACCGTTACTCCAAACTCCAAATTTGTTACCATTCTGGAAGGTTTATTATCTTCCATTGAGGATCTCGGTAGCACAATGGTTAAGGTGCTGTGCTACAAATCGGAAGGTCGCTGGTTCGATTCCAGATGATGTCAGTGGATTTTTCATTGACATAAAATCCTTCCGATCGCACTATATTCCTGGATTCGACTCAGCCTCCAACAGAAATGAGTACTAGGAGTATTTCCTGGGAGTAAAGGCGGCCGGTGCGTGAGGCTGAAATCCTACCACCATCCTGTGCCGTTGTCACGAAATCTGGAAAACGTAACTTCCTGGAACCCTCTGGGCCCTTCCGGGCCTGTAACGGATCTGCTTTACCTTTACCTTTACCTTATTATCTTTCATTATATTACAAACGAAGTATAATTTTTACCCCAAACAGTAGGTTTTTCTGTCATTCATTTTATGAAGCTGCATAAAATGATAAATATTTGCAGTTCGCAGGTCTCTTGGCTGTCAATTTCGAAAATTATGACAAATCATACAAACTAGAGAGTAAAAGAGACTGTGCGGAAATGATATACGTTTATTTGTACCATTCTGTATTGAGCTGCTATGTTTCTGTCCTATATGTATGTCACATGAACCTCATCAATTGGCTAGAAAATGTGACGCCTCATTTGACTCGACTGATTGCCAAGTCCATCAACTTTGTGTCTGAGTGAGATTAAACAGCACGAGAGGGAGAGTGGGTACATGAGAGAGAAGCAGAGATTGGAACGGTACTGACACATAATCATAGTAGTGGGCATATCTGAAACGACAGGGGAGGGAGACTGATGCCACTGTCCCATGGGGCTAAAATCAAGTATGGCTAGCGAAGCCGGGAGGGTGTGGCAGACAAGAGGATGAAATTGTAATTTTCCAGAGTGTTTTTTTAATTGAGTTTTGTTAACTCGAACGTAACCCTTCCAACATTGTCTGTGAGGAAAAGGGGTGTGTTTTGGTTAGGGGCAGCCGTACGTTTCAATGGGGCCACTAATATAGCTGTCATACTCTTTCAGGACAGCTGTCACTCAGTTCACTCAAAATTTTTGTCGCATTGGCTCTCATTTTGGGTGGATTTGTAGCTTGCAATTTTACCTGCTCGTCCCTTCTTTGTATTACCGAAATAGTTTTTCAGATGTTCTGTAGCCTATGGTTTACAGGCCTTCGAAGAGTCATTGACACTCAGCGGCATTTATTGTTAGGTTTGTAATAGTGACTGGACTGGGATGTCCAATTTAGAACATTTTTATTTCTATGATATGTTGCGAAATAACATCAGAACGACATGTTAATTTGCGCGAAGCGCAGAACCAATCGCCGGTCCCTTCTTCAGTGTAAGTATTTACGTTTATTTATTTCCATTAAGCCACAACCAGAAAAATTACTAAGGTCCGTCTAGAAGGATTTGGAGCTTAGTGAAATCATTGTTGGGCACAAAAATACGTTTTTCCGCAAATGGCGGCCGATGTGCAGGTCGCCAATGTACACTACAGGACATTTGTTCCAGCGAGTGGTCAATACATCTGAAACTGGCCTGTCCAGTTTCATCGCAGGTACTCTTTCAAGTGAAGGAAAGGAAGTAAATAACTCGAATTTTCAGTGTCCTGCAGGGAAATTCCTTCTTCTCTAGAGCGAGATCTGTGGCTGTCATTGTGGTCCTTTTTGCAACACAACGTAGATCTTTTCTTGTGTTTGTCTTGCAGTATAGTTAAAAGTGTTTGAAGCAGGGCTCTTAGGATCCTGAGGGTCGAGTTAGCGATCACCTCCGAAACGTAAGTAAGTTTATTTACGAGTGGATTTTTTTATGTTTCGGCAGATTTGGATCTTTTTAAAATCGTTGTGAGAAACTCAGATATGACGTTTTTGGAGCAGTTTTTTTTGTCTGCCACTAAATTCTTCTCAGATTCTGCGCTTTTAAAAGCAGAACCATCTGTACTTACCTGCACATAGTTTGTATGACGGTTACTAAAGGCAGTTCTTGTAATAATACCGTTGAAAAAGTCATTCTAGGCTGTGCAGTTTTCTCTAAACATGATATGACCGAAATCCAGCTTTTCAATTTCAGATTTCAGTGTCTGTAGCAACACAATTTTCTTTTTCACTTGATGTACGACTCAACCCGTGTATTGTGGTTACTTACAATAAATCTACTTGAAAGCCTAAATGCTCTATTGTTTCTACTAGATGAGGATAAAACCGACTGTTATTAAATTATTGGAATGACTCAAATGGATGTAATCTGAAGCTTGAAACACAAGAGGCAGTGGATACTGGATATGTTGATACAATTGTGGCGGTATAGATTTACAATTGGGATGTATCTGGCTCGAAAATCTACCGAGTTACTCTTACAGTAATTGGAGTTTCTATTTATTATGCTCAGTCTTTCAATATTATCGAAATTTGTGTCGATTTCCTATGGATTCCGCTATCAAATATCAGACTAGAGTCTTACTATCGTTAAAGAACATTCTTAGTGTTCCTCAGATCCGCTAGAAACAATGTATTTGCTATCGTAGAGGAGGACAAAGGGAAGAACTATGTTATTTAACGACGCTCTCAGTTATAGAGATTTAATTAATGTCGGTAGTAGATAAATGGATTATGAGTAAAGAAATATGGCAGGATGATACTGAGAATGTAAAACCTAAGTAAAAACAGAACAACCCCTGTACAGGCCTGGAGAGTCCCTGAGGGTTCCAGGAGTTTGATGCTTTCAGAATTTCAAAACAATCGACGCTTGAAGGCTGTAAGTTCGGCAGCCTTACTCACCGACCACCTTTACCAACACCCTAGGAGATATTCCTGTAACTAATTTCTGTTAGAGGCTGAGTCGACCCCAGAGTCAAAGTAGGCAGGAAGGATTTTGTCAATAAATAATTCCAATTACACCATAGCGAATCAAACCCGCTTGTAGCTTATTGCCTCAACCAAATGCGTCACGGCGTGGCCCAGAAAAACGAAATATTCGGTTATAAATTTGTTCCCGTGTTTTTTCGTCTACCGCAAATCCCACAGTATCTGGTTTGTGAATGAAACGTAGTAAAAAAGTTTTCTATCGTTTCCTTTCCAATTCCATTAATTTTAGGTCGATTATGCAAATTGAAATTTGAAACGTTCAAGTCTGATCCAAAAATCGTAGCTCAATTAAGAATTTATGATTTTCGGTTACGTTTTCATTTCAGAGTGAATTCAAGAAACGATATTTTTCATGGTATCAGAAACAAAACATAGTAAGGGGCCATGTGGCGCTTTAAGATTTTATGTATTTGTCACAAGTAGGTTATTCAATACGGTTGATCTTACGTTGTCTCGAAATATTTACATCTTAAAAATATGAATTGAATTCGTGAAAAAACACGGATGTATAGCTGAAGAATAGCAACCAACTTGATGCTACTCATTATTTTATTGTACTTCTTATAGGCTCAACATTTTTCGGGCTATTTCAGACGGCCATTAACCCCCAGCCCCCACATACTACACGAAAAGACCAGTCGTGCCTTAGCCTGCAGCCTAGACACTACTCCAGCCTACCCGCACCGACCCTCCAACCTACAATAAACCAAGGTGTGTACAATTTCAGATTCACAACACTAATTAACACTAACAACACATAGAATTAATCAATCCACTAATAAAACTACACTCAAGAGAACACTACGATCACCACGCATAAAGGATCACAACTATTAATATTAACTGAAGCACGTTACAACCAAGCGACAAAGAACTTCACACCGAACACACGCCACTAAGAACCATAAATTTACATTAACGCTAAATCCTCCATCTTTACAGAACGAAACGACCAATGTGGTAATCAACATCATAGTCGCGAGTTTCTGATGGTGGGCATAGTAATGCGCGAAACATATTGAGCCTATAAGAAGTACAATAAAATAATAAGTAGCATCTAGTTGGTTATTATTCTTCAGTTATCACAATGATGCACGGTCCAACAAACATCAAATACGGATGAATAAATTATATTGTGTCATGGAGCTTCAATTTGATTTGCTGCTTTGAAATTCAAAGGCCTTCTAGTGTTACTGTACACTACTTTTGTTATGTGCGTGCTACAGACTATTGTCAATACACAGGGTATCTTGTAAGCACCGTAACACCAGGGATTACGGATCACGTCATCACAACACACGCGACATCTAAGAAAAGAGCGGAAGCAACCTTGCCGCTTGTGAGTGTTCAACTAACATGTCTCGTGTTCTGCTTAAGTCTTTAAATTCTCTTTGGGAAAATATAGTTACAAACAAAAGGAATAATCGGTTTAAGTCAGAAATATCTCGCAGTATATAGCCAGGAAATTTTATAAACGATAATAAGTATGCAAATTATGATTAAAAGACATTTCTCTTCTGTTTTAACCTATTACAGCCTACTGGTCACGTGATGCACCAACAGTTTTAACATTCAACAACTGTACTCTCTGCCCACACTCTATTTATATGTTTTGTTTTTATGTGAGAACAAACAGCGACTTGTGCCACTTGCATCATAAACTGACTGGTTTTATAATCGAGATGAAAAGTGTTTACTGCGCGGTACGGAATGGGGTCTTTAAATAAAGCAGTCTGCACTTCGTCTTTAAATGGTTAATTTTCTTTAAAATATACAAGTCCAGGCCAATATGCTTATGTTAATATAGCCGTATATAAATGATCACGAAGTAATTTGACATTTTATTCTTTACCCTCAGATTACCGAAGGTGGAAGAACACCCAGATAGTTATTGTATTATTAGTCCTCCATCGAAAGACTGGCCCATCCTGAGAGCTACTTACTTAATTCCAGGACCGAATTCTAGAGTGCAAGGAATTTCATTTCTAGGACACCGGCACGTTTACAGGGCGCTTTGATTAAGCGCGTGGGAAATTGTAGGCGTACGTCATATTAAATAAATTTGAGTTTTTTTACGTTGTTTAAGGATCGATCAGTTTATATCTGTGGCTGAAATATCTTATATTTTGGTAGCAGGCAAATTCTGCGTCGTGGAGGCTTCCAGACTTATGTCTTAATAAAGTCATTTATTGATTTTTGTAATAAAACTCATTTAAAAATTTTGCATGGAAGTCACACAATCACACAAACACATTCACGATTAAATTCTGCGGGCAGTTAATATATTTGGTTTTCTGGATTTAATGGCAATAAAAATCCTTTGTGATTAACAGAAAGACGTTGTTGTTACAGACAGAAAACAGGAGAATTCTCTATCTCTCTCCAAACGCAAACAATTTGACATACCTGTCTCACGTTTGTGCTTATAAACTTACGTATTTACTGTTCAGAGGTCAGAATAACACAAGACGTGGATACAAACCGGATACCCACTGTAGAAGTTGTGTAATTAAGGCTTCTATCATACCAATGTTCTTTCTGCAATTTCTTCTTACCAGCTAAGAAACTCATCTTCTAGTCCCCAAGATGCTGACCCAATTAAAAAAATTATAACCTAAAAAGAACGACAGGATCCAATTTCTAGCTGAGCAATTTTTTCGTAGTAAGCATCACGGGTGTCCTATGACGACATCGAAACGAGGAGAGCCGTGTAAGGCAGGGATGGCTGCAATTTCAGTTTTCGTTTAATAAGTCCCCAAAAGAAGGACTTATATGTGTTCTACATGGCTGACAGATTTTATCCTTACTTTCAGGATGCGCAGAACATTAGTAAGGTCGGCCATATCTGTCCGCCTGTTTGACCGTGAGAGTAACATTATCTTTAGCGCTATTCCATGAACATTCCTAGGAATAAAGACGTCTGTTGTTAAAGCACCTAAGTATATGGCCTCTCGACTTTAGCGCCTGCCATGGTCGTTGGTGTTGTCGCTATCTAAATGTACATTATTATCATCAGACTGAAGACAAAAACTTGAATTCTTATAATTCGTAAAGAATTCTGTCATCATTTTATAGAAGTTCCGACATTTCTATGAAAATCTCTTTGCACAAACGATGTCTTTCTTTCATCCTAGTAAAAGCTGTTTGTCACTTATCTTTAATTGTGAATTCGTTATAATGCCATGTTAAAATGTCTCTGCCGATTGCTATGTGCCTGATCATAATTACTGTACCGGTAATTGCGACGCATAAAATGGGTAGGAGTGAAACTGTGGCTGGCGTTTTGCTTCCGAATGTGGAATAAAGTACACAGACTCTAACAAAATAGGAGAATATTTCTTCGCCTAACAGCAGTTGTGTATTAGTGGCTGAGATGTAAGTGCTATGTTAGTAACTTTGTGGGAGGGGGGGGGGTGGTGTTACTTGAATGAACTGCACAAAATGGAAAGACATTTCTGTAGTCGCTGTGTCTGTCTGTCTTTCTGTCTGTGTCCATTCTTTTGCCTCTTTAATCTCCGGAAATATGGCGTTAGATTCCGGCATCAAAGTTATTAAGCAAATGCTTGAGTTCAGGCTTCAGCCGTGGTGTGCAAAGATCTTCACCCTTCTGTGATATCACGCAGCATAGACTGCTAGGTAGTTACCGACGTTTAGGGACAACCTATAGGTCTCATATTCAGGGGTCAAGGGGTCCAAAAAGGAAGCCGAGAACACTTCCTCCCCCCTTTCCCCTCCCTCACGCTGCACTAATACTATTGGCTAGCGTCACGTTCTCTGAGAACCAATCACCGCACACACCATTCCCTATATAAATGCCCACCTAAGTGTTCCCTGCGTTCTTCTTGGACTGCTAGACCATTTACAATGTTACCGATAGGTTGTGCCGAAACGTCTTTAAAACTACCAATCTACGCCGCGTAAAGTGAAAGAATAACGAAGATCTTACTCGCCGAAGTCGGTTTTATTGGGTTATGGGTGCGATATTATTCCTACTGACTTACACTTATCCTAACACATTACCAGTTTTGACCATTAAAACTTACCAAATATTAATGCCGTATCGACTGGAAGTTAACAATTTACTGTCTATTATTTCACAACGTGTAACGTCTCAGAAGAATTGACCCTTCATCAACACCAAAGTGACATTCTCGAATCTGTCCCTTTGAACATTTCCAACAGCAGTCCGCAGTACAAATTACTAGTATCATTATATGCCAGATGGCACAGACCTAATTAATCGCTAAGAATTTCACGAATTTACCCTAGAGTTAATTCTACTGGTACCTGAAGCTAAACACTTACATCTAATTCCGAGGTTAAGAATGAGTACAGCTTTGCCTCTACTCCCCCCCCCTCCCCATAAACCTTCAGACGTGCACAGAGTAAAGCTTACTATTTAACCTAACTTTCATGCCATTAATTTATATCTTGCATGTGAGTTAATTCAGGGAAACGTACGTGAATTACAATAAACTGTAATTAGCTTTGCAATAACAAATTTATGTTTGCAGTATTAAATGTGTAGGCCTATAACAATCACTAACACGGATTAAGGTCCAGGTTGATTCATAACACACGGATTAAAATGTTGCTTCAGCACTACTAATGGATGGTCGTGGGTTTTTGTGATTGTGGCATTATAGTGATACTGCAGCCTCGAGTTTCCTTTTTATTTTCGAATGTTTACTTGTTCATACTGAAAAATTTAGTATTTTTGCTTTAATAAATTCAGTGACTTTAGCAGTAAAAATATGAACGCCAACAAAGTGTAAAAAATCAGAAAGGAAAAGTGCGAAAAATTATAACTTTTATTCAAAATGTTTTTAAATCACAGAAACACTCCTCAAAAATTCTGTCGTTTCGATGCGCAGTGATGCAGGTTAGTATTCTACTGGCTATAGTGGCTATCACCTTTACCCTACTCCAGTTTAAAGGAAATATATCAGTTACCCGAAAAGTTTTGTTTCAGGAAACTGAAGAATCAAAGAATGTCTAATATAATGTTTATGTCTGTAGAAATCTCTGGTAATCGAGCATAATTATTACTTTTAGGAAGAACACTCCTGAAAGAAATGCGCTCATCATATTCGAATATGTTCAAGAATAAATGATGGTGAAAGACCGGACTATTTTGAATTCCGCAAGGTTGAAAATAAAAGTAAGAGTCTCGTGTGAAATATAAGAGCCATTTTGTGAACGTAGAGGATTTTAAATGCTATAAATTTTGATGTCAGTGTAAAACTTTTTTCGTAAGATTGCATATTCCGATTAAGCGTTATTTTCAGCTGCTTTTTTGATTGAAGTTTTTGAAAGATTGGAAACATTGTTACTCCAGTTTTAAGTATCATTACCACAGGAATTATAATCAACATTCTAACCACCTTCGTCTATAAACAGTCTTTCTACCAACACAACGAATGCCCTGGATATGGTTTGATCATAATATTAACCAGAGGTTGAAGGGGCCCCAGACCTGCCGCCAAACACATTCATGAAGAATCAGGTTTAATTTTAATGGCGAATATATATTTCTCAGTAAGCACGTGTAATGCTATTATATGGATTATAAAATCACAGGTACTAGCAGGCCCAGAGTTTTAAAATATTAATATTCAGTGCATGACGCACCACTATATGTATGGGGCAGCGTATCGAATATTTTTCAGTTTCTGTGAGTACATTTTCAGTTTTAACCTATTTCCCGTTTTAAACATTTTTCACATACCTTAATTATCAACTTTTGAAACAGTTGACAGATTTTTAAGGGAATTTATAAGAACATTATGCCAGCCAGTGGCATTTCTGTATCGTAATTTTAACCTCCATATAATCAGTAATAACAACACGGCTGACTCGCAAATTGTGTAAACGGGGCGACGATATTTTTATGTCCTTTAGGACCTAAAGCTTTTGAAAAGGAAATTATTTTAACATTTCCGGTAACTATATGGTGGATGTAAGAATTACTGTTATTTTGAGGTTTTATGGCGATAGCTAAAGGAGTATTAGACTTTGACACATAAACTGTGGAATTATGATAGTACTTAAGTAATTCTTATATGCTGTGTGAAATGTACTGTTTACAGGGCTTGGCAGAGACGTAAATTCACAATATTATAACAATATTACAATATAGCAATAAAATTATATAAAGTAACATGACTTTGACAAAGTCTAAGTGAGACAACTATAGTAACTGCAATAGGGATTGAGGGAGGCGAATCTCTGCAGCTGAAGAGTAGACTTCAGATGCTGGGCTGAGAATTCCAAGTATATGGTGATTAAAATATACAATGATTTTTCATTTGCATCCGTCAGGTAAGGGGATGTACGTTAATTCCACACCACACACATCCAACCGCAGAATTTCAAACTTATAATCAAAATTTATCTTGTCTTCTGTCTCAGACATTTTTTCTCCTTCATATTTCGATCTCTGGCCTATGTTTCTTCCAATATATCTTTAAGTTGTTTTATTTACTTCCAAATTAAACAGGTGATGGAAAGAAGTGAGGAGACACATTTGTATGAATCACGCACATACTTCATAGCTCGAGTCATATAACTAATTTGATTACTATTAGAACTGACGCCGTGCATGTGAATAACTGTCGACATTTTGGGAAGCTTTTTTGCCTCCATCTTCACGGTCCATGCAGTAAGTTGTAGAAAGTGAGATAACCAAAAATTTCAGTAACTTATCGCCAGTAGGCGCGGTTTCTTATGTTACTGGACTTCAGTCTTCATCAAAACACCCTCGGGAACCTCAAGTCTCGAAGTAGATGAGAGCTTCGCCCTTCAGGGTTATTACACATCATGAACTGTTGATAACCCTGAAGATCGCAGTTCTCGAGATTTTTCTTGTTAAGGCCTGTTGTGCCGTAAAATGCCTAAGGAAATTAGTCACCGGGCTTCCACCGCGGAGGCCTGGGTTTCATCGCGGTCAGTCCGTGTGAGAAATGTGGTGGACAAAGTGTCACTTGGACTTGTTATTCTCTGAGTACTTCGGTTTTCGACCGAAGTTTCATTCCACCAATATTCCGTACGTATATCGAGTCATCCGTCCTCGACCATATCTATGTAAGCAACTGACAGCCGTGTTACGACAGTGTTACAAGAAAATAGCGTGTCGAGGACAGCATATTCGTTCGAAACGCCGGTATTATGTAACCCCACAACACAGTGTTACATCCCAGAAGATCAGAATTAAAAACAT
>Ga0131853_10001968_pt1 | contig 36734 bp, 17 predicted proteins | sample TergutLab28metaG_FD_92764 | JGI IMG/M metagenome (GOLD analysis project Ga0131853, IMG submission 92764) | Labiotermes labralis P1 segment gut microbial communities from Petit-Saut dam, French Guiana - Lab288 P1 (version 2) (version 2) | ecosystem: Host-associated > Arthropoda: Insects >... | reverse complement strand
TCTGGCCATTATCTCCGTAACCGTTCAACTTTGGACATAGGTGTTTTGGGTTATATCGGTATACTTTAACATAAGGAACACCATCCCGAAGTCTGGCACATTCCTCCTGGGACACCCTGTATAATTGTGATTTTGGACCCAGCAATGGTGCAGAAAATATAAGTGATATTGTTGAACATTTTGAATTATTTTTTGACAAAGAAATCATACAAGAAATTGTTTGATAAACCAACAGGTATGAAGAACATGTGAGACATTCTTTTCCCATTTCACTCATTTGTGAGATTGTGGACACACCTGTGACATAAAATGAAATTTACACTGTTTTGGATTGTTGTTATAGATGCACATTATGCAAAAACCAACTGCGAGTAATACTTTTGGGGGGGGAATCAGCACCTGGATGTGCCATGTGATTTGTAGAGACACATTTGAATTGATCTGTAAATATATGCATTTTATAGAAAATGGAAAGCTTATCAACATACCAAAGACCCCCTCACACTGTTCAATATTTACCCTGAGGTATGTCATTTGAACAAAAACTTTCAAACCCTGTAACTACCAAACCAAAAAACGGCCAATGATGAAGGTTTGACACTCTGGAAGAGTGTCAGGCAGTACCCACCACGAGAGGCTTCCAAGTTTGGAATAAAAACTTTAAAACTGTGTGAATCAACTATGGGATTTTGTGGTGTTTTCTTGTAGTGCTGAAACTTGCAGAACCCTTGTTAGGCTATGGACATATACTGAGGATGGATAACTTACACAAGAGTCCAGAATTAGCAAGGCAGCTAAAAATTAAACATTCCATTGATTGTATAGGCACACTTAATTTGAACAGGAAGACTGTCCCCAAGGAAGTGCAAGACAAGAAAGTGAAGAAAGGAGAAACCAATGTGAGACATTCGGGTCCAGTCACAGTGTTAAAATGGTGTGACAAAAAAATGTAACTATGATGTCAACAGACCACAGTGTAGACATGCAGAGGGCTTCTAAGAAAAGCAAGAAGAGAAAAGCCTTTGTGTGTGACTGATTATAATCACAACATATGGGGGGTCAACTTGAGGGACCAGTTGCCACATATGTACATGGTTGAATGAGGATGACCAAATGGTACCTCAAACTTTTCAAAATGCCATTGAAATCTACTGTTCTCAATTCAGTTGTTGCTTGTAGACAAGTCATGGGAAGAAACAAACAGCAGCTCACATACAGAACAGAGTTAGTGGAAGGTTTGTTCATGAAATATGCACATGCTGCAGACAAGTGGCATGTCCCAGGGAAGCACGCGTTTAAATAAACACAATTCCAAGGCTGACTGAAAGACGTTCTCTCAGAAAAGTGGTACCCAAAACTGAAAAATCAAAACCCAGAGGAGGTGTATAGTGTGTTCAAAGCTGGGGGAAAAGAAAAATCAGTGTACTGCTGCCACATATGTGACATGAGCCTTTGTTAGAAGACTGCTCTGAGCTGTACCACAAGAAGCTCAAGTACTAAAGTAATGAAAATTATTGTACTGCATCTACATAGCTTTAAGATTTTTCTGTTAAAATTTTTTAAAAATCTGATCATTAGTTTGCAAACATTATTTTTTTTAATGATTGTTACAGTTTTGTCATTAGGGAATTCAAAACTCCTCCATCTGTGACAAATGTATGAATGTAAATGTCCTCTGCCACTGAGGGGTTAAAGGGTTAATTCCTAGCACAGTTAGAAGACTGTCTTATTTAAAGTGCCCAGACTGCCTCTGGTGCCCACACAGCCTCCTATTCAATCCATAATGGTGACGCTTAGTGGCCGGGGTGACCACACACCCTCATCACTGCAGTGTGTAAAGAAAGAGTAGAATTATACCTCTACTCAAATTCAGGGCCTGTTCTACAGTGAACTTTACCTTTCTTTACTTTACTGGGGACTCTTACCCAGGTGTAAAGTGGCACGGCATGAATCAGATCACTCACCTCCATCTTGTATCACCATCAAGAATGTGTGTAATCTATTTCTTCTCCCAAATGCCTTCACAGCACCAAAATTACCATAACACATGAAAATTCTTATTATTCTCAAATCAGTAAACCTATGCAAGTGATAATGAAAAATACCTCTTTTCCCCAATCAGCCTCCAACAAACTCAAATTAAAATATGAATTTGGAACTGTTCTGTGAAAAACAACATGGTTGGCAAGTCTACACCAAATGGCTGTATTTCCCAAAACATCCTAACAAGCATGCTGGTCTTTTGGGCTGATATGCTGCGTAGCACGGTTGTTGATTCCTGACATTCCTTTGACATGCAGTAATAAAAAACCCTGCTACTCAGTGTAACAACCCAGAAGACCAGAAACCTCAACACCAACACTGTGGAAATCTTTAAACTTGCACAGAACTAAGCACAGCCAAACCCATTTATTACAGCATTGGTTTATGTGACACTTCATATACGTCAAGACATTCTGTGGTACCAACTAATTCCTCACTGTTAACCGTAACAGTATACCCACTAAATATAACACTCATTTATAACAGCGCAAAATATTCAGTCCTCTGCATGATGTTATAACTGAGTTCGACTGTAGCTTCACATCTCACTCAAAAATTCAGGTTTCAACTTTTAACCTAGCTGCTTCAGTAAGCAAGGCAAACTTTCTCTTGCTAAACCAATATTCTGATCTAAAAAAAATCATTTACAATCACTTTGTTGTTATATACAATTTCATTTTAGTACAGGACACCTTTAACTGTATTCAAAATATTTATATACTCTGACATAGCATGCTCTTCCAGGATATGCATGAAACGAATACATGTCTACTACCTACCATACAACACAAAGAAATAGCACAGTTATCCAAAATATAAGACAACAATCCTTCACAGTCTTGAATTTTCAAGAAAATACCACTACAGAACTTTTTTGACATTTGTACATGATTTTCAGGTGGCACTCCAATTTTCAGATGAAGAATTGAGAAAAAAAATTATTGCCTTATATTCAGGTAAATACAATGTGTATGTCATCATACAAACAATTTACCACATCAGAGAAATAGCACCCAGGTTCTATGGTCAGAACCATTCCTTTCACCAGGACCCTTGCAGTACGCAACCTGTTCAGCCCTGGCTCAGTGGGACGACTTGGTGTTCCCTCCAAATAACCACCCACATCATGGACATCCAGGCCCAACAAATGACCCAAGCCATGGGGCTGGAAGACTGCACCCAACCCAGCCTGCACACAGCAATTTGAAACATACAGAATTCTGGAAGTGTATGCACTCAGCTAAGAGACTAGTACTACTGAGAAGTTACAACTGTGCAAAACAAATGATTCCACACAGAACTCATGAAGCCCACTTTCCTATTGCCAAATTCAATTTCTAAAAAGCTTTTATTATTGAAATCTTATTTATATAGTGTACATTTTTAATGCTAGTGTACAATGATCACTTCAAAAATTCAAAAGAAATCTTATCAGCTGACTTTCTTTCCTTTGAACCCTACAGGTTGTACAGACAATATTTAAAAATTCTTCCTACAAGAGAAAAAAATGTTTCCATAAAAAAGTAAGACAGCAATATAAATATAAACGTAATATTGTGGTGCATTCGCATAACTGCTGTTGCCATGGAAAATCAGTAAGTGTTACATATTCTGAGTGTGCATCTGTAGCCTTAGTTACCTAGCATGCAATGTACAAGCAACATTACTACCACTTCCCAACTTACATAAGGGTTGCATTCCATAGAACAAATTTGATGTCGGAATTTCCCTAAATTAAAATGAATTAATTTTTTTTTTCAATCTCATGCACAGGAAAAATTACAAGTTTGCTTCTAAATGTACAATAAAAGATTAGGACAACACCATCTCTGTATTTTTGCCATCCTAGTTGGGACCTCCATTTATTTCCTTTGGGATGCAAAATATGTTTCCACAATTCCTTTATGTTTGAACCGGCCGGCAAAAATTTACACACAGTCGAATTGAGTATTACATAAGTCATCTATGGCCTGCCTGACTATACCATATTTTCCAGTCTAAAAAATGACAAGATATTCAGAAATAAGTTACTTAACACGAAATGTGCGTTTTTTACTCAAAAACCATGGTCTGAAACATTTCTCATTCTAAGAAAAACTGACAGAGACATGATCATAAACATACAAATGTCTTCTAGTAAAGTACCCCTTATTCCTGTAAGACTTAATCAAAGGTGAATTTCCTTAACAAGTTTTCTAAAAATATTCAAATATCAAATTTCAGAAAATCCATCCAGTGGAAGCCAAATTGTTCAATGCACACAAAGACAGACAAACAGACAGATAGACTGAGTGAAAGACAACGTGATGAAGCTCATCTTTATTCTAAGAACCATAATAGTACACACAGCAATCACTGTGCTTTAAATCTACCAAGCTGTTCCACTGATTTCCTGTCACATGAACTTCACCACCTAAACATGAATGGTTTAAGAGTTTGTTTCACTAGTTCATACTATATGTAAAACTACTTATAATAGGACTGACCTTCATCATTTCATCAACATCACCTCGAAGCAAGCCAGCATCACGAAGATTAGAAAGTAAAACATGGTTGGCCAATTTATGCATATCAACCCATGACACACCTACAATGTACAATTAATACTTTTAATAAAACTCTGTACAATCTGAAAAATATGAAATACGTCAACATATTCCACTGTACAATGAATACAGAAGGTTACACAAGATGTAGCATTGATGTACTGTTCAGGTTGTACAATTAAAGACAGGAGACTAATTTAGGATCTTGAGTCAATGAGACAGAACTTGTAGCATGTATAATTCTGACAGAGAAAAATAATTACAAAGACAAAGACAGACTAACGTCAGTCATAACAGATCCATTGCTATTGCCTGCATGAGGTTTCATGCATTAAAACTGCATCTTGAAAAACAACAGATTTCTTGGGGGACAAAAATTACACGAGTTTAATACACAGGAAAGTAACTAAAGAAACACGAGCTGAGGTTCCCACAGCTGTGACTATGAACAGTACTGTCTACTGATATGTGGCACTGTGTACTCAAAATGAACTTTACACTTTTCAGAGGATCCTTCTTCCAACCTGAGGATGGAAAAAGTGGGTACCCCTGATATATCGTTAAACTTCCAAGAGGCTAAACTAAGACAGTATGCTTAGCAAAAATATTTTTACATATAACATCTTTTAAAATCCATCCAATCATAAAACTCAAATGTTAAACTGATGCAACCCTTTGTCACCAGTCAACAGCATACTGCAAAAGACGGACGACTTGCCACCCACTATTCTGCACATTCTTGGCTGATGACTTTAGATGACAGTTGGTTTTCTCAGCCTCACACTGCATGTCAAAGTCATCTTTTAGTAGTAAAGGGTTCAAGAGGACATAAGAGTGAAGCAAATTTTATACAGTATACTGTTTGTAACAGAAACACTTATATTTAATAGCATGTTTAAATAAATAGCTGTGAATGGAATTATTACATGTCTTAAACTTTGTCCATTATTTATAATCTTCCTTTTTCTCTAGTGTCGACAAGCACCATAGCAAAAAATTCTTCTGGCTAATTTAAAGCACAGCAGGAAGATGTACATATGCTGTGTGGTGTCTTTTTTAAGTTACAAATTTAATAACATGGTTACAGGCAAACTAATGGATGCAAAATGTGAGCACATAGCCAGACAGAACAAAATCCTAACACTTCGTGCTCATTACACCAAAATGAGCTGAGGGATTCATTCAGCCCTTAAAAAACAAATAAGCAGGAACCATATTCAGTTTAACAACAAATGCAATATGTAACATCAATTATCTCAGAATTCATAATGTCTAGATCTTGTAATTTTTTTTAACAATGTACAGGAGTTACTGATGGCACATTCCTGCAACTTAGTACACATAGCAGTAAAATACAATGATGTCTGATGAAAGGTGGATGATAAATAAATTGCAGTTTCAATTTTCTTAACTATAACTAGGGATGATAGTTCACAGAAATTATAGCCCTACAGCAGACTGTAGGTTTATCTAATGGGGTAACCCACACTACATACATACATCAAGATTCAGCAATGGAAACTTGAGTATTTATATTTCACCTCAAAACTATCAGAAAACAGACATAACAGGCTCAACAAAAATATAAACTAAAATCACAAGAAAATGTTACAATCTGTGCTTTTTCTTATCTTTCCTTTCCTCTGTTCTCCACTGATGTCACATCACAATATTTCTGATTACTTTCTGATTCTGCTGAAAGAATTAAAAATGAAAGTACATTACCTGGTTTGGCAGCATTCATCACAGCCCTATTAGCATTCAAAACAGCATTGTAGATCACAGCTTGATCCTTGGTGAATTTCCCATTGACAGGGTACGAACATGTGATATCAGAGGTATAACCACAGTATGAAGCTCCCATATCAAATGAACTACAAAGAAACTACCTTTATTACGAACACTATATACAGTAGAACAATGTATACACTGTATTAGCTGGGTTAGTATTATACAGTCCTCTGAAGTATAAAATACAAAATACATAGTACAGGGGATGGAACCTGGTAACTCCAGTTTTTTTCCCCCAGCGCACAGCCCTTACAACACTGTTCACTTTTTTATTGTTAGTAGTTATTACACTACTCCCTCTGGCTCTCTTTCAATCTTCCTTGCACAGTGTTTCCATTTCCATGTTACCTGATACTGTACAAAAGTTTACCTAAATTTCTTAGTAATGTAGTCTTAGTGCAACCTACAATTTCATGAAGAGATATCTCTTGATTCATGGCCAGACACCTTGTATTTCATAACTCTTCTCTCCATCTCTGTGACTCTGGGTACTTTAATAACCTGTGAATGGCATTCTCCACACCACTGCATAATGCAAATTTCCCCCTACTATCCCATTCCTTATCCCTCTCAATTTTCAATCTCCTATCTAAACCATGCTAGGCCACTTTGCTTATTCCTTTTACAATATATGAATATACATTACACATTCCAATTGTGTTAGCTGCAAAAGAACACTACCCTTTACAACAATCTACACACCTAACAAGTTTCCACATTAACCTTTATCCTACCTGGGTGGGTATTTTGACATCTTCCTAATGTAAACACACACTTCACAATTTGGTCCATGTCACTCCATCTGAGCTACACAACATGTAAAACCCTCACTCCTACATACAGCTTCTGTGTCTCAACACTTTTAACAGTAATTAGGTGTGAGAAGTGGGTTCTTCCTGCTGGTAAGTAGTAAAGCTTTAATCTTCTAGACATAATATTATGGAAGACAGGTTCCTATGAAACTTTGGCACCTATCTACCATACCATGCAGCATCAGATACCAGAAAACGATAATCTTAGAAGAATTGAATTCAACTTCATCTTTTATTCTTGTAACAATGCCACTGTACCGCATTCATCATAATTACAATGAAAGAGCTCACTAAAGATGTTTCAAGTAATGTAGTAATCATATCATTTTTACTATGTACATGTAAGTCTCGAATTTTCAAGGATGAATCAAGAAACAAAATCTTGATCTCAATTCGGGCAGTTATCTTTTAGTCCCAAACTCTGAGAATTTTGAGGTACATATGCAAAATTTGAGGGTTCCATGGAAATGACAACATTGATTACTGTCTTCTGGGACATAATGCTGTACAGTTAAAAGGCTAGTTACAGAAACTTCATGGAAACTTGTCACCTCCATCTACTTACCCACAAATGTGGACTTCACATCATCCTCAATGGACTGCCTCAGTACACATGAATCAAAGTTGGCATCTATACTAGCTCTGGCATTAAACCTTTAATAATGCTACAAAGAAAAAGTGGTCTGGGATAGGAACTCACTACAGAGCAGAAGGTCCAGGGATCAAAACCTGGTGGGGGTGAAATTTTTCTCACCAGTCTAGACCATCCCTGGGGCCCACCCACCCTCCTATACAATAGGTAATGGGTTTCTTTCCCCAGAGTAAAGCAGCCGGAGCATGGCATTAACCACCCAACCTCAACTAAGGCCGAGATTAAAGAAAGAGTAGAGCTACACCTCTACTTCCTCTCTGGGCTTCATGGTCTGTTTTCAAGTAAACTTTACCTTTTTTACCTTAACAAGGAAAAAGTGCCCTACTTACAGCTAAAATACCTCTCCTCCATGGAATTACATCTGTGCTTCAGTCACAAAGCAGTAACTCTTGCAACAAAAGTGGAGTTTTACTTTTACATTCTTTGCTGGAAGCTTGTACCAAAATGTAAATGAAGTAGTTCACAATTTTTTATTTCAGATTTAAAGCAGCATTACTAACTGTGCATAAAGCACTGTATGCACTCAAAAATGGCTGCAAATAACAAGTCCGAACTAGAGTCATATGCAAGCATTACACACACAAAATTAAGAACTTGTAACATATCTGAGGAAGTGTGCTATTTCTTACATCAAAACCCTATCTCTCAGCAGGCCCCACATGCTTGCATTAACATTATTTAAGAGTACCCAGGTGACAAGTTACAGACTGGACAGCAGTGCCATCATTCCAGTTTCAATAAGGAGAGAAAAACAAGGCTTTCAAATTAACTTCATATGTACACAGTACATATATGATACGTGAAATCAGTGCATCCATTTGACAATTTCAAGATGTGATGACTTGTGAGAAAATATACGAAAAAATGGTATTAGTATTTCATTAGGGCACCACTGTGAACAATTTTTATACTTGTGTGAAATCAAACTTCAATCAAATGTGATATGCTCCTGGTTCTAATATAAAATGGAAACTATTTCAGACAGGGGTGCACAAATCCTGGAAGCCAGGTTACCAAGCAACCAAGTTTTGTACAGTAATGCCTTGTACTTTGGGGTCCTAAGTATGCAACTTTCTCATGTCACCCTTTTGGTGACCAGAATTTTGAAGTAGCTACTCCATTTTTGGAAAATCCGTGGACCTCTGATTTAACACGCAAGATCAAAAACAAAACTAGAGTTTAACGGAAAACAGTTTGCTTGAATATTTATTGTATTCTGCTCATCACAACTTGCACCCCCCCACCCCCCCTAAATATTCATGCTTTAAATTTATCCCACAAGGAACATTCCAGCCAGAAAGAGAAAAGATATAAGAACAACCATTAACAGAATACACACAGAAAGCTACAATGAAGTACCACCCACCTCCACCTACATCTAGGTATGTCACATGGTGTCTTCCCTTTTGGTTGTTAATCAAAATTTCGTACGCATTTTAGATCTAATAGACTAATGGAGAGCATAAACAAGATATACTGCCACTGTATTGTTTGATGACACTACAATGTATGCATGTAGCAAGAAATGGCGACTCATTATTAACACACACACGAAGTACTGCATAACACTGTCATATTTAATTTGAATGGACACCTGCCTAAAATAATGAATGTTCAGGTGCCCTATGATTCCATTTTAGGTAGGTTTTACTACAATATTTCTGGGGATAAAACATTATTCTTGTATTTTATAATACTGACCACATGTCTCCATCATTAATACGCTTATTGTTGGGTGCACCAGCATGACCATAGTGAAGGATTGACCCATTATCACCACTACTACAGATGCATGTATAGCCAACATGACGGCAGCCACCAACTAAGTACACATAGTTGAGAAATGTTGCTTCAGCTTGGTACTCCATCATTCCAGCATGAACTGTGCGCATCACATGAATGTGTGCATCTGAAGAAATCTTCGTCACATAGCGCAAGACCTCCAGCTCCAAGTCTGATTTGATCATACGACTGAAACATACATAAAGTATATGATGCAGGATGAGCACATGAAAATCAAGAACTGGTTAACATTTATACATTTATATAACTTTTACTAACTTCCACTCATATTAACATAAACTTTAATAATATACAAGTTAAGTGAACAAGTCAAAATGGCAACATGTTTCAGCACTTTGTGAGCAAACCACCAAGAACCTAAAAATAAACTTCAAAAATACAGAACGTAAGTACAGAAGTTAAAAAGGCAACAAGTTTCAACATTCAGTACGCCATCCAACAATGAAGACATACGTCCTTTCCCCCATGGCTTGATGGCCCCCTAGTGGGCCAGGGCCTTATCATTTTCAAGGCTTCACAATACAACTACCATACCACACTTGGTACGACACCCCTGGATAACGTACATGGTATATCTGGGGTAGTTTGTGCACCACGTCTACGCATCACAGAGTATAGCAGCACAATGTGAACAGTACCTCACTGGCAAAATTTGACGAAAATGGGAGTTCATACATGACCAACAATACCAGGCAAATGTACGTCCCCTTAAACTTTCTCAATGTTTAGAAACAAGATATCATCAGAAAATAAAATGTGTATATGTTTATGGTTCTACAATTGATTTAATGTAATTCTGCCATGTGCATGTACATGTACTGCTTTCTGTACAGTAAACAACCACATACTACAACTGAGTACTTAGTGAACTTCCAAGAACAGAGGATTTATACCCACAGCTACCATCCATAACACAGGTACTGGAAGCTAGATTTTTAAAGGGTCTGAAAAATTGGTTCATTACACATGCACACCACCACAACTATGAAATGTAAATTCAGTTAAGGTGAAAATATTCTTCAGTTATAAGAAGAGAATTTTTTTCAGTACGTTCTAACCCAACCAGTAGACAGCCAAAAAATATTAAATATCACTGTTAAAATAGGGCGACTTCTAGAACATACGGAAACAAGAAAGTTACATGACAAATTAGCTTAGTACTGTCACAAACTAATACCCTCTTAATAATCACATCTGGATATATAATTGCACTGTATTTACTGTATTACTATACTACTACACTGAGATGGACATTAGGGAAACAGGTGGATAGAAAGTCCATTTCTCTGCAATAATACCATTAGTTCCAGAAACTAACTGACATGATGATGATGGTGTTACTCCTACTGCTGCTGCAGCTGTAGCTGCCACTATGCTGATGCTGCTACTACTACTACTACTACAACTACTACTAATACTACTACCACCACCACCATCACCAGACTTACATGGCATTACTTTTACATTGACTAACAACACTTCACATGGTATCCTCAGCTGACTTCAATTTCTCTACAAGATACTCTTCCAGACTTTTCGGATGAACCCGCAATTTTGCCAGCCTATCATACTGTAACTCCACAACTTTCATTCCAAGCCGTCTGAAATGTCGCTTCCTCATAAGCTGTGGCCCAATAAGCTGCGTGCTACTAGCACAATAATGTTCAGGCACATGGATCAACACTGCCACATATATATTGCCCTCGCGACGCAAGTTGAAGCGTATCGTAGATCCTCCCATGCCACTTGGATGTAACATGATATCAATGACATAAAGTGATGCTGTTGGAAGATGCGGGAGAATCACTGAAGAGGAGATCCTATCATGTCCACCAATGATGTTGGCAAGAGGCTCTGAAATGTAGTTGATCATACGGTTGATTCTTCCATCCTGCCACAAACTCTTGGCTGAATGGTCCCTAGGAAGCATTGGGCCCCTGTATTGGGCACATTCCAATGTCATTGCAGTATCAAACAGCTTCAGTTTTGACCTCATCTGTTTCAATACATTCACATCTCTGTATGAATGCAACCGATCAAGAAAATAGGGATTGAAGATTTTCTGCACAAAATTCAAAGGGAATTTTCCAAGATACACACATGTCAGCAATACATCAATAGCATCATCTGGACGAAACTGAACAAATTTTTCATCAAGAATGCTTTCAAGGACATGCCAAAATTTCAGACTGTCAGATGGCTGAAAGTTCAAAACACCAAATGGAGCAAACATTGCCTTAATTAAAAGAGGAGAAAGATTTTGGCCATGCTCAATGAAGTACCTCTCGCAACCTTTCAGGATAGGTTCCGAACGAAGCCGAAACCTACCACAGTAATCCATAATGGCTGCCAACACAGCTGCATTCTTAATTTTTGAGGCTTTTGCCTTAACATAACGTTCTAGTGATTTTGTTATTCCTGGATCCACATAATCTAATGCATAAAAGCCTCTTACAATCTCCAACAGGTCATCCTCACTCACTGTATGAATATTGGTGTTTGTCCAACTGGACAGGATGGCCATCATCCGAGGTGAAAAAACTTTCACTTCAAATAAGATAGAAAGAATTTCTGCTACTGCATTTCCAGGCAATCTCCACCAAACATGGCGAGACCTCCTTTCTAGAAGACCGAACACCGTTTTACGGCTTTGTGCAAGGAACGGCAAAATACGAAAAACCTCCATCACATTCTTCTCAGTTATTTCTTTCTCTTTATCTACTAGTCCAACCCATAACTTGTCCACATTTTCGGTACTCTTCTCTGCATTCATGCATGAACCCAACACTCTCACAATTTCACATACATGAGTCACATCAAACATTCCATCTGTAACCCTTACAAGAATTTCATCACAAAGTTTGTCTCTGTACACAGAAGAACCGTTACCAACCATCTCCCGGCATACTATCTTCAATGCATCCAATATAATGTAGGATTCTGGACCTGATGCTATGATATTTATTAAACGATTGAAGACAGCCGTCCTAGTGAAATTTTCTGATGTATCTTCCCCACTCCTCACAACAGCATTGCGGTACTGTTGATTATTTTCAAGCTCTATTATTTTTTTTAAGGCATAAAAGGCTACAAGAGGATTGACTTCATCATCTGGAATAGTCTCCAGAAGTAAGAAAACTCCTTTGGCTGTGAAACATCTATTGAAACCTTCCATTATTTCGGTGCTTTCTATATCATTATACACGTGGGGCATAGGCCCTGAACCTTTATCCTTTTCTTGGGATGGGATCACCGTATGTGAATGTACAGTCCCCTCATCCTTAGCACCGCCAGCATTAGCCATATAGCAATTGTGTAAACAAACTGTACCAACATCCTTAACCTTCCTCACAATTGTTGGTAATTCCTGTATATCCAAACCATCTTGCATGATAATTGTTGTATGGCCTAAATCGTCTCTCTTATCGCATTTTAACACTGCTTCCGACATTGATAATCCACAGGCGGTTAATTTTCCCCATACCATTGATATTGATGAGGCGTCGTGATTTAGCGTTTTTCCACCTGTGTTAAATATTTGTTTCACGATCAATCCCGACATTTTTCAAGTACTAGGAGGCACAATTTACAGCAACATTATTTCAAAAGTACAAGTATTTAAATTGCTGAAAACACCCTACACAAACACCAGTCTAAACTACACCGAACATAGACACCGGAACTCTAAACCTACTTCGCCCATAACCATGGTCTCTTGAATGGCACTGCAGGTCCAGCATCTATCAACATACTTACCATTCTGCTATTTCCGGATGCAACAGTTTGTTGTTGACGGTGAACCTACAAAAAAAAATACAATAACTGATTTACTTAAGTTATAGGAATAAAAAACACTATATCATTCTAAGACGATCGAAGTATTGAAAGACGTCAATCGGAAACAAATCGGCTAAACATCAGAAAAGGCAACTTCTGCCACAAATCACTTTCGTGTGTAAAAAGCATAAAGTATATTTCGGTCTGTTCTGTTGTCAATACTAACTGCTCGGATCATGTTCAGGCGTTAAATCGATTTCTTGTATCACAGTCTTTCAGCGGAAATTTTGGCAACAATATGGCGACCCGATCCCAAATAACAAACATACACGACACAACTCATGCTACTCCCAGAATGCGGTAACAGATGGCGGAGGTGTATAAAACTGTCGCATCAAGTATAGCTAACAGGAATTATTGATTTCAGAATTAATGATGCAAAATACCAGCTCCAGGTACCAAAATATCTCCAGTAATTCAGTTAGCTACATGCTACTGTGTACTCACTGGCTAATTCCATCAAACGCAGCTTCCCTGACTGTAAGACTGCTGTCCGTATTCACACCATTCTGAAATCAGTACATACACATGATCTGAAATAAATATACAGACACACCATTTTGCATATGAGCGTATGTGTGCATGCGTGAGTGAGTGAGTGAGTGAGTGAGTGTGTGTGTGTGTGTGTGTTCTACAACTTATAATGATAACTCTGCATTCATTAGCGGCTAGTCATATACTACCAGTACACGCAATAAAAATTGCAGAAAGCAGTGATTTTCAAAATCTGTTCCATTAGACTTATTTCTTCCACTAGGAACCAAAGTTCTCCATCGCTTTTCTTTTTGTGTAAAGGAAAAGGCACAACTGTCCTTGTGCTTAATTCAGCACCACTCCATGAAGAAATCTGGGTGGAGTGAGGTGTTGCTCCACGCATTCTGAACCTCTGCACAAGATGGAAGTAAGTAATCAGCTTCACACCCCAGCCACTTTACCCTCGCGGTATAAGTTTCCCTGGTACCCAATGCAGGATGGATCGTCCCCACAAATGATTTGGTCTGGAGAAGATACAAAGATATCCGGCCCTTCCTGGAATCGAACCCTGATTACTCGGTCGTCCAGCCTGCAGCCTAGTCACGATACTGATTGAGCTAACCCAAAGGAGTGTACCCAAAATAAATCAAGTAATTTAAGCCAAATGCTCAAACACCGCTTACACTCTACGGGAAATCGTTAGCATAAGCGCAATCCCAGTTACAGTTTAAGGTGTCTATTACTGATCCCAGCGATGCGGTTAACGCAGAAATGCTAAACAGACCGAGGGACGTTGACTTTGGCATCCGCACAAGTCTCCACCCTCAGTTAACTTTGGTTGGTTGGTTGGTTGGTTGGTTACCCTTACATTATGGCCCCTTCATTGCTCTTTTCTTTTCTTTCAGCGACTAAATGGTGTGTTCAGTACCAGGCCTACTGTTTTTCCCTGTGTCCCTTTTGCGGCGTTTTGCCCAGTCGCAGGGCAAGGCAGGATACATGAAAAAGGAACTGGCGCATTGAGCACTGCACACATTAAATAAGACCGGAGACCAGCAGGGGAGAAGCGAAGCCGGGCCGCCTATGCTTACAAGAAGCATCTGAACTGTTCTTATTTTGCTTGTTCAGTATTTTATTGCAAAGGCTCAATGCGTCTAATTCTGGCGTCACTGCTAGTTCAATATCACGCTAAGCATTGATTTTTACACGGTAAATAAACATGTTTTTGACGTAAACGTAATAGCCTAATCACTATTTTGTACTTTCACCTCATGGTTAGTATCCTCGTTCTTTTTAACTATCACCAACACAAGCCACAAACATCAAAGTCTGCACCACAAGGTTACGTAAATTGGCAGTTTACTGTCAAAACCCCAACATGTTTCACCAGCATCCTGTCATAATCAGAAGGCCCTTTTTCCAAACACATGCAGCTACAAATGTCTACATTCACTCTTTTAAATAACCGCATTCATCGACGTACAAGCACAAGTCTAGCCAGAATTACAGCTAGGTAATATACTATCAAGAACATGGGGTATCTCAAGAGCGTACTGGATCTAATGGTGATTGGAAATACAGTGGAAATGCATTTCAAAGACGTTCACCTACGAGTATATCTGACGTCTGCCTTGATAACACAGCAAAGGAACACTGAAGAAGAACCATAATGGGAACACAGAAAAAAAATTATTGTCACAAGTGTGTAAGATCCTTAACCATCTCCTCTAGCTTTGAAACTGGCGGGCCGGGATAGCTCAGTCGGTATAGCGATTCGTTACGGGCTGGACAGTGAGGGGATCGAATCCCGATGAGGGCGACATTTCCCATACCCATCCAGGCCGACCCTGGGGACCAAACGGCTCCTGTACAAGGGTAGCGGGTCTCTTTACCGGGAGTAAAGGGATCGGAGCGCAGCGTTGAAAATCCACCAGCATCCATCGTCGAGGTAAAAAAAAATGAGAAGCGCTGTACCTCTACACCCTCCCCCACCCCCACCCCCGCTCAGGCCTACATGGCCCATTCTAGGGTGAACTCTATACCTTCACCTTTTACCTTCATGTGCAACTGTTGAAACAAACTAATATAGCAATACAGTGTTGTCTACATTATTGGTTACCTCTGTCCGACTTATATATATGTATATATTTCCATGGCTCGACAGCCCTAGTGGACCTAGGCCTCCACACTGTTGAGGTTTCCAGATAACACTCAACACACCACATTCGGTAGAACTCTGGACGAGTGATCGGCCCGTCGCAGAGACCTCTAACTGATAACACGCACAAGAGATAAAACATCCACGCATCCGGCGGGATTCGAAACCGCAATCCCAGCAAGTGAGCGGCCGCAGACCCACGCGTTAGACTGCGCGGCCACTGGGAACGGCCACTGCAGGCACACTCATACGTGTACGCAATCACATTCAAGAAATGCTAGCCTCATTTCGTACACAAAGATCATAAGATAAAGGTAAGGCGCCTGAACGACCACCGGAAATTATCAAGGTCAAGCAGAAGAGTTCTTTAACCATACCAACAGGGTGAGGCAGGACACGACCCTGACATCGGACAAAGCCAGCCATATAATTTTATTAACACGTGCTTTTTTTTCTCATAAGAAAGAACCAGGCAAAAAGAAATCCTACACAGAGGATTTCCGATGTATTGTTGGGTGAGTGGTTCCCAGTGTGTCTCTACCTTCAGCGTCAGGCAGTGCTGCTTGACCCTGAAGATGAAGGCACTAGTATCTTTCGAAACGAAGGGAACCACTCATCCAAAGACACAGTGTCTTATCCCAAAAGATTCGAACCCTCAGCATCGCAGCATTCAGAACCTCGATTCTCGCAAATCCAGCTCTGGATTTTAAAAACCGTAATTACTATCGGTATTTCAAGAAACGTTAAGAAGAATGTTCCCTTGTCAGACGTAAGACGTTTAATGGTTGCAACGCTAAAGACTGTGGGAAGCCTATTTAAGAAGAGTAGGATCACCCCTTAGTAAAGGAACAAAAAATATGGATGCAAGTGGGAATACTTTTAATTTTGAGTAGCACAAAAATAAATTTTGGGAATAAATTGCAAGAACTGCAAGCTCCAAGATTCTCATACAGGAGTTGTTCAAGACTCCATTCTTCTGGGATACAACGCTCTGTCGTTGGATAAGTAGTTCCCGACGTTTCGGAGGATCGTAATGCCCTCACCTTCAGGATCAAGCAAACCTGAAGATGTAAGCACTACCCGTCCTTCGAAAGTGCTGGAACTACTCGCCCGACAGAGCGGCACATCCCGGAAGAATGGAGTCAATTTTTTACGGGACATAGTTTGAATATTGTTAACGATACGGTCATTTACTAAATTCTAATTTCTCTGACAGACCACAGGGAATGTACTGTGGTCTCAAAGGAAATGCAAATTGTAAGTTCCTAAAGCACACATAATCCCCCCTCCCCAGCTTCCTGGCACAACAGCCCCTAGCGGGCCAGGGCCGCCTCATTGTCGAGGATTCACAATCACAATCAGACACGCTACACTCGGTGCAGCTCCTCTAGATGAGAGATCAGCCCGACGCAAAGACCTTTGCCTGACAACACACAACACTCACAAGAGACATGCAAGTATATCCATGCCCCCGGTGGGATTCGAACCCGCAATCCCAGCAAGCCAGCGGCCGCATGCCATCGACCGCGCGGCCACTGGGATCGGCGATGCATATTTAGAACTCAAAATGTACTACATGTATAACAGAATGTGAGAAAGTCAACTGGGGCCCACCTTCGACCAGGCTAAATTCATGACAGCACGGATCAGATTTAGGGATATCATGTCCATACAATTCTTTAATAATGTTATTTTGTCTTCTGATATATCTACACACAGCTTCGCGGTGATTCACCCCGTTGTGTTACAATAACAATAACACCAACACTTTTCCGTCACACGTACTGCGATTAGGTCTATATATTTGAAAACCTGGAAATCAGCTACGTTTCGGCTTATGATCAAGCCAACATCAGTACGTATGTGCGAATTAAAAGGTAAATTGTTACAGCACTCAGTTCGAGATCTCAACCTTGTCACACGAACGAATCATGCATAAGCAGTACGAATATTGCACAACACCAACTGTTTTGAAGCAGACCTGTGGTCACTGCGACGCAACTCAATCCGACCTCCGACTAAAAATAACCTAAACGTACGAAACAAACAACACGTTCCGTACATGCACAAAATGTACGCCAATACAGTCTGACTTCTAGTACCTAAAACTTGTCGAAATACATTACCAGCATTGCGTACCGAAGCTAAAAAACACGTTATGGCAAATTCTTTAATTTATCTTGCTATACCTTCTGGAAGTCATTCCCCAGAAAGGTTCGCCTATGAATGAAATGTGCACAATACAACATGATCATTTTGTTACAAAACAAATGCTTCTTGAAACATAACTTCCATCTGGGTTAATACAGAATGCAGTTCGGAACTTAATTTTGACCCAGCTATAGTACAAATCGAAATATGTGTTTCCATCAACTCCATTTTGGCGGATACGCACACGTGCTGCAGGATTTCTACCAAATTAGCCTGCTGCTCACTTCCTCAGACCACCTCCTTGCAGTTTCACGGAATGTGCATGGCTATTCTGGAGTCTACCGACGATATATCAAGCACTGTCATTTTTTTTCAGATGTCTCAGAACTCACTATAAAATAGTTGACACAGGAATGCGTAACGTAAATACTGCACTGAAATTATGGATTCTGAAGCATCCATTCGTCCTGGATAGGTATATTGATACCAACATTTCAGAGAAGCTTGTACCTACATCTTCTGATTAATCTACCCTACGATGGATGGAACCTGTTTACCAATCTACACGACGTCACAGAAAAACCAATCTCTTCAACAGCAGTGCAGTAAGAACCTCAACCCTCACGAACTTCGGAATTTTTTTTACCGTCAACGTTTAAAAAAATACCGAAACGCTTAGCATAAACATTATCACCTGACATTTCACAGTGACCTCCATTAAGCAACTTTTATGCTGAGCAGATGTGTCAATGGAGCGCTGAAAAACGTTCGATTCCTCTTCAACTAACAGGACGATAAGAATCCATTTTTGGAAAGTGCGTCGCTCAATGCCACCAGCAGCATTTCAACTGAAATGTGTATAGAACATGCCACTTCTCAATCCTGAGCAGAGAAAAGATACAGATTGCAGCAACTGCAAAAAGGATCTCACTATACACTCATTTATTTTCAAACCTGGAACAAGCAAAAACAAAACGCTTTCTGCATAATCGGTTAGACACTGCTCTTAAGTCATGGTCATCACAACACTTTAGAAAATAAAGAAATTTTTAATGCCAGAAGGAAAAATATCATGTGACGACATAATGATGTGGTAGCGTATGTTGCTGCACGTTACACGAACCTAACGGATCAGGAGATACCTACATACCTACTCCCTAGCCTATAAAACGCACCCTTCATTTATTGTTAGATTTTCAGTAACAATACACCACCGACTGTAAGTCGCGCACTTGATTTAGCAGGTACACATGTTTTCAGAAAAAAAAATCGTTATACAAAAAACAGTAAACATTAGCATTCAAATATGAACCGTTTATGTATTAACAAACACAAATCAACAGAAACTCGAAGGTTTAAACTTCACAAATCAATCTTTTCAGTCTCTTCTTCACTCGTGCTTCCAGCCACACAATCTCAGGCCACAGATGTACGCTAAACACACTTTTTAAATTGGGGCGGATAAGCTCGGAATTATCTTATAAGATAACCTTCTCTGTGCCATCGAAGCAATTTGTAACACAGCATTTTTTGAACGACAACAACCGAAAGGCAATAGCGCCAATGATACCAGCCCCAAATCACCTTCCTAATGGATGATTGTAAGAAAGGTTTCAAGACAGAACAAAGTTCGTAGGCGCAAAAATGATCGCTGACTGATCGCTCAACATCGCAACATCTCAACGCAGGTTTTGCCATCTCGACACAGGTTTTTCTTGGTTTCCCTGTGTCTATAAGCAAATGCTGAGATGGTTCCCAACATTCCAAGTTGCTACTACATGCTTCTCATGCAGCCCTCCCGACTTAAATCTAGCAGTAACCAATTTCATGTTTAGTGTAAATGTAAAATAACCACTGCCACCGGGTAACAACCCAATTGCAGTAAATAAATATTATTATTATTTGTAATAAAGCTTCACCCTTTGCTCTTCTGGGATGTTATACAACGTATATTGGTAGTTAGTCAACGACGTTGCGGGACAACCTATCGGTCCCAACTGCAAGGGTCAAGCAGTCCAGTAAAAATGCCTGGAACACTTGATACCCAGTTACAAGTGAGTGGTGTGGGCAGCGATTGGTTCTCCCGGCATTCTTCCGACGCTGCTTGACCCTTGCCGATGGGACCGACAGGTTGCCCCGTAAGGTCGCTAACTAACTACCAATCTACACTATGTAACATTCCACAAGAGCGAAAATCTCATTTACACCGCGGTGGAAGCCTGAAATCACGCATTAAGACCGTTGTTGTATTCAGACTCCAAAACCCCACCATTTGTCTTACACAATGTCACCCGTAACGCCATTTTTAACAATGGAAATACACAAACTTTCGGAATTTCGTATTAGTCTCTCCGTGCATTGTGACAGATTACAGTCTCTTAGTACCAACAGATGAACACATTATACCAATATGTTGAAATACATATTTATATATAAAGGTAAAGTGATCCCGTTACAGGGCCGGTGTGGCCCAGAGGGTGGGTAGAAGTATAGGTACACTCTTCCATGACAGCGGCACTAGAAGGGGGTGAGTGGTTAGCAGCACGCCCCGGCAGCACTTTACCCCCGGGAAAGACCCGGTACCCATTTTACAGGAGGCTGGGTGGGCCCCAGGGCCGGTCTGGACGGGCGAAAAATCTCGTCCCCACCGTGTTTCGATCCCGGACCGTCCAGCCTGTAGTCAGTCGCTACAACGACTGGCTACCCGGCTCACATATATATTTTCATATATTAGTATAAATATATATATTTATTATACTAATATACATAAATAAACATATATATATATATATATTAGTATAATAAGTGCATTTGTTGGTACTAAGAGATTCTACTACACTTTCGGAGTATTCTTAGGTCCTGCCTTTGTATTTACCGCTCCACAACTAGTGTTATGGACAACAGACTGTCCTGCTTCAGTCACACAACATAATTCTAAAAATCGATTCCACAATGCCATCAAGTGTAAGACACGCTCCGATTTCAGAAATGTAGAAAACTGTTGATTTAAAAAAATGTGCAGTAGAATCTAAAAATTATGTGCTTGTACACACAAACATATAAGGCGCTGCTGCTAGGAATACGAGGCAAAGTTAGAGCAAAAGCAGTAATTTAAATTCTCGGCATGCTGTACTTCGGTTTTAAAGTTGGATGGAATTATCAGAAACCATAAAAACTACGCGACGCTGTGTTCTGATCCAGGTTCTGATTCAGACGACAGACAGGAACAATTTGCACGTTCAGCTGAGTGAAGAAAACAATAGAACAGACGCAGCACCATAGCCCCTGCAAACACGAAGTCAAGTCAATCTGAGACTACATGAATTTTGTCTAACACGATCACTTTTTACGATAAAAAATTAAGTACAAAATACTACCCGTTTGGGAGAACTGGTTTTGAACATGTAATGAAGTATAAAGACAATTACCAAACATCTGAAATAGTCGACTGTACATGGAACGCAAACAACAAACAAAATGACTTCTCAACCACCAACACTTCTACACCGAATACAGCAGTGCATCCAGTAGCAAGTTACTGAAACAATGGGAGAATAGAGCCACTATTTGCTATTAAAAGACAAGAAGGCTATCAGCGGTTCCGTTTACTGTTCTCTGCTGAACATTTCAATAAAGACGCTAAAGTAACAAGCAATTTTCCGCTTTAATTAAATATCGGAATATTGAATCTTTCTCCCGACAGGTCTAAAGGAATATCCTTTAAACATTTTGATCGAGCGAAATAGACAGCACTAATTTTAAAAGCTCTCCAATCGCGTTTGCTTTCATTTTCATGAAAAGCAGGATTACCTACATGTTTGCTGTAAGGGACGTGCAGAAGTGGATGTAACCAGTGACGTAGTATATGGGTGTGCAGTTCCAGCAATGAACCGACGTGGCTGCATTCCAAAGAAGCACAACGTTCCTGCCATGTCCCTTCCTTTTATTACTCCCAATATACCCACTACATGAAACAGCGTGGTGAAATAACCAAACAACCAACCAGGTACGAGGTGGATAAGAAAAAGACAAAGAAACTGATGAATAAGTAGAAAAATATATAACATTTTTGTGTAGTATATGTGTAAATCTTAGACGGCGCCCATAATGTGCGACTTCATAACAAAACCATTTTTAAGTTATGTACTCAACCATCACCCAACTAGCCAACTAATTAACTAAGTTAATGACTGACTGACTCCACTGGACACGGTCGTTCTAGGGTAGCTAACAGCTCCTCAGTTAGTCAAGACGTTCTCCGCACGTTTTGGAACCGGAAGGTTCATCACCGTGTTCACAACAAACCGTCACCTGCCTCTTTACTGAGCCAAATCAATCTAGTCCACGCCCTCCCCCTTATTCTTTGAAGATCCATTTTAATATCATACTCCCTTCTAAATCTTGGTCTTCAAAGTGGGCTCTTTCCTTCAGGTTTCCCCAACAAATCACTATACGAACCTCTCCGCTTCTACCCCTTCGCTCCGCGATTCAAACCCGTGGGCGCGAGATTTTCTGGACCCATCCAGACCGACTCTGGGTCAACTCATCCTATTCAATGGGAAAGGGGATCCTTCCCGGGTGTAAAGTGGCCGGGGCGTGAAGCTGACCAGTCGCCCCGATCTAGTGCCGAGATTCAGGCGCGTCTCGAGCTATACAACTACTCCCCTTACACGCTGTCATGGCGTAGACAGCAACAACTTCTTTACTTCTATTTCGTAATTTTCCCTTTGTTTTGGTCTTCGTATACACGTTTTATTTATGTTACCCTAAAACTAAGGCGCTGCAATGTCAAAATTTGTAAAACCTGCGCTAAGGGCTGGTATTCGCTACGGAAACATGCAACCAAAATAAGTGTCTTGTTTAACACGAACACACGCCATTAACGGCCGTGTTTGGCGGAAATTTCTTGTGTTTAATGTAAATAAATACATCATACATAATTTGTTCTATTTACTTCCAAACCAGCAAGGCTATCTATTTCTTTTTTCTGGTGATGGTGTATATATACCGAAACTAACGAACAACTGAGGTAAAAACACCTCACTGATTTGACCTGGAATCCTGCAGGATGTAAAGATCAAGGATCAAACGATGAACGCCGTTAAGGGATCTGTCAGCAACCGACGACCTCGCATTGGCTTCGTAATGTTTACAGTTATCGAACGGTATAGAAATATTTACCTAGGCGGCTAGTCAGCGATGAAGCCCCACAGATGCAAGTCTCCCCCCCCCCCCAAAAAAAAGAACATGTTGCCAAGTGAAACACAAGTCCTTGGCATGAACTACGTAAGGGCCCACAGTTAAGACGGGAAGTCCGTTAGCGTAAGCACAATCTCCGTTTTAATTACAAATTTCCCGTGTCACAGCCCGGCAATGCTCACCGGACAAAGGAACGGCGACGTTCTTAGCTTTTTGTTGGTGGTTACTTGTTTGCTTGCTTGGTAGGTATTGAACCTCTGGAACACGTGACTAAAACGAGGCTGGGAACCACTGTGACATATACACATAAGAGCTGTAAACTTGACTGAAAAGCAGAAGGATCATACCATGGATCAGACGGTTAGCCGTCAGCCTCTCAACTAGGAAGTCCGAGTTCGACAAAACGGCAATTAGTCAATTAGTTCTTCCCCCACCCCCACCCCCCGTCAGTACCGTTCCACTTATTCATTCACCTATAACCAACTCTATAAATCCTTAGCAACTTATAACATCGTTAAATAACAAATCTGAAAGATGTCACAATAAACATCACCTCCACTCGAGACATCTGACCCACATTATGACATCCGCAATACACTTTCGCACTCACATTTCACAATGCAGGATACACCACTAAAACCATTCAGGCCTACTGCAAAAGTGGTGCCATTCAACTACCACAGCATAGCGGACGCGTTACACTTTGATGTAATGTCACCGGGCGGATGGCCTAAGAGGAAATGGAGCAGAGGGAGTAATAAACTGTTGTTACAGGAGGAAGGAACAATAACAGGGATGTCCCTCGACATTTGGATTGACTGGGTGCATCACATCTCGTGCGCTATTTTCACAACATCAGTACAAAAAACTTCTCACAATTTCATTTCAAAACCACTCGTAAGGCCAGCTCTGCCTACTGCACACTTATTTTCATGGAAATCTTCTACCTCGAAGATGGGGACAGCCGATTCTTCCAGAACATCAATACCCAGCTACCAGACTATACGGCGTCACATACCAGAAGAAAGTAATCTTCATAATCCCCAATCATCCGCCACAATGACGTCTTCTCATCGTCTGTCTTGCAAGTTGTTTCCTTTTCATAAGAATTTCCCTGTTGAAATTTTTTATGACTTCTTGTGTCCTAATTACATGCCCAGCACACCGTAGGCTTCCAGATTTCATTAACCTAATAATACTAAGCCAGTATAAATTACTCCAATTAGGATTTGGCACATAAGTAACAACCATAGACTGGAATTTCATTCAAAAGCCAGTATAGGAAATAATCCCGCTTCCTTACGTTACTGCCTAAGCAGGAAACTTACAGTTCTGTGGACGGTCCATCGTGCTTCTGCAACTCAGATCCAAAGTGCCTTTCCTGTGTGTAAGCGCCACCTACAGCGCAAAAGATTTGCAGGGGTGAAACTGCTCTGCACGATTTTCAATCTGTGGGAGTATGTAATTCAAGCTATACCACCTTTCACCGCAGAAAAATCCCCAGCAGTGACTGGACAAAACTCTGGGTAGGCTACAAAGTCGTAAATGATGAAGTTTTCTAACTTCTTGTTAGTTTGTTAGTGGCGTAACAGCTCCCATTGGGCCAGGGCCTCCGCTTTCACGAGGTTTCTAGACCACACACAACGACGCACCACAGTCGGTAGGAATCCTCTGGATGAGTGTTCTGCTCGTCGCATAGACTTCTACATGAAAACACACAACACTCATAACAGATAGACGTCCATGGCCCAAGTGGGATTCGAGCCCACAATTTCAGAAGGCGAGCGGCCGCAGACCTACGCCTTAGACCGCGTGGCCACTGGGACCGGCTTTCTTACTTCTTAGTTCATTTAATTACGCTTTCCGGTGGGAAGTCTCAGAAAACTATCACCCAACAGGGAGCCAAACATTAAAGTTAGCCCGCAGTTTGTGTGGAGCGTGTAAAGAAAACCTACAAAGAAACAACTCGGAATAGCCTGCGTCTATGCCACGAATCCAACCAGTGACCACTCGATCATCAAGAAGTGCTGGTAAAGAAAGAAACTAAAGCCTCTGCTCGGGGTCCGAAATTAGTCGTCGCATTTACAGCTCGTCGGTTCAACTACAACTGACTCGTTTACAAACCTCGTCTGAATATGGACTTGAGTTGCCTAAAACTCATTAAGCACACCCTGTCTCTTAATCAATCCGCTTTCTTCAGCCATGTTGCAACCACTCCATTGTTGAACCTAAGTCTAGTACACGGTGTAACATGCAGTTATAATTCTGGAGTCCCCACTTCAACGTCAAAATTTAATTTGCATAGTACTTCCTTCTCCATTCATTCGACAGAATCATACACAGTGCAGACCCCATTCTCCAAGTCCCGATTGTTCGAAGGTCCGTTTATCCAAGCCGATGCGCTGCAGTCAAGGCCGTTGCTGTGTTGGGTACATAATTCAGTTGAAATGCGTATCTCTGTGCCTTTCAGGCATTATTATACTTTCTTTCAGCCATTTCCTTTGAGCATTCTTGTGTAACGTTACGTACTATTTTAACGTAAGCTAACAATGACTGCTGAACTACACGCATTTGTACGTTAGAAATTGTTGTAATACGCGTAGTCCGCGCTTTTCGGTAATTCGAAGCAACAATGGTCACATTCACTCGAACTATGGATATTCTACTGCAGGCCACATCAGTGTAACCCCTTCTCTTCTCACTCTGAAGTCTTCCTGATTTTCGTATTAAAAGTCTCGATTTTAAAAGAGAGGAACAAGGAAGGACAAACACCTTCCGGGATGTGAAGTCATAATGTATATATATATATCAGAACGTATCCCCGTCGTTAAGCGACGCATACATATGTATGCGTCGCTTAACGACGGGGATACGTTCTGAAAAATGCGTCGTTAGGCGATTTCGTCTTTATGCGAACGTCATAGTGTACTTACACAAACCTAGATAGGATAGCCTACTACATACCTAGGCTATATGGTATAGCCTATTGCTCCTAGGCTACAAACCTGTACAGCATGTTACTGTACTGAATACAGTAGGTAATTGTAACACAATGGTATTATACTGTAATGTTATAGTTTTATATTTTAATTTTATGGGACCACTGTCGTAAATGCGGTCCGCGTTAACCGAAACGTCGTTATGCGGCGCACACCTGCATACATACATACATAATACATACATACATACATGGTACATACATACTGTACCGATATTTCAGAGGAACCTTCTCTCCATGAACATTTATCCACGCCGGAGATGGAGTCAGCAGCAAACTCCTACCTGCTAGAGTGCATGACGTCACATGCAAGAATATGGTGATCTTCACATTCAACTCCGTCAAAAACTCAGTTCTCTCAAAGCTAGGAACAAGTAATCTAACAAGTTGAATTCAAGTTACACAATTTGTTTCCATTTATGTCCTGTGGGTTATTCCGTCGTTTCACAACGATGAACAGAATGATAATGTTACGTAGCACTGTGAACATGGAAGAATGCAAATGGAAACGGTCGTTGCCTATTTAAGGTACCCTGGCAACGGATGGACTGTCTATCCATCCTTAGTATGCAGAGCCAGTCTATATTCGATCCACGTACCTCCAGAATGCCTGTCATATTTTAAATATAGAATCGGCAGATAAAAACAAAAAACTGAATATTAAAGCTTCGTCCTAATGTGGGTGGAGCTCTGTTTACGATCGGAAATGACGTCAAAACAACGGAAAAATACCACCTCGGTCCCCGTTACTTTTGCCGCACGTGTAAGACTCAGTATGGAAAAAAATACACGTGGCACAAGCACATACACACAAAAAAAGCAAAGGACTGAGCAAAGAGTAAGAAAAACAAACAACATACATGTCAAGGCTGAGTGTGTGTGGAAATGCGCGAGCACATGATAAATTGTATAGACGGGACAACAAAAAATAACAAGGTCTCTTTACTCAATTCATGTATTAAAAGGTTATAGCATGGCAAGCGTCAGAACGTCTGAGGCTAAGTAACTTAAAAGAAACATACCGGTATCAAACTAGGAACAGTCATGAACTTGATAATTCATTTTGTATATTGATAAATATTAGTGACGAGGAGAATCGGGAAAGACTTGCAGGAGGCGACTATGCTGGCGAAAGACATGAAAAGCATTTCGGATCTGGCTGATGCAACCCGACGTCTCGAAGGTGAAAAAGAGAATAGTAGAAGAAGAAGAAGAAGAAGACAAATATTAGCTTCAATGTCGCGCTGACGTTTCTTGCGCTGTAGCAGCAACAGCACCTCTTCACACCCTATGTACACAAATTACACAATTTTTATCAGCTCCTTCTGCGACATCGACACTGCTTATTATCGTGGCATTATTCCAGACTCAAACTCCACAGTCTGGGACCTAGCCAGGATTACAAACCACCTCACTGAAACTTTTCGTAGTTTTCTCAGCCTCTCCAAATGGCGTCTAGATAGTGCATTCAGTTGCATCCTGGTTGCCTCCTTTCGAATCCTTGGCTGCTAAATCACTCATTTGTCGGCAAATAAGTTGTGCAATTAAAACGGTGATCTTATCTGTACCAAAATTGAATCATAACCTATCCAGTAACAAAGGATTTATGTGTATTACACATACAGTCGAACACAAAAATTCTTTGTTATTGAACCAACACAACGGGGATGACGCACCTCAAAATAGCCTATCCAGGGTCGAGGTTAAGCCTTCGTAGCCTCCTCAGACAATTATTACCTGCAACTTTATGACATAACCCTCCTCAGGTATGTACGGCCCACCCTTCTTTCTTAATGTGTAGCATCAGAACGTTCCTGCGGCCATATTAAAATAGTGCGAACAGCCTGCCTTCGAAGAGCAGACGTTCAGAGTTACAGCCAAAAAAGTTGACTTGCAGTATGTTACACACAGCTGAATGGCCGGCCGATTATACCTTGGGGTGAATATCTGTGACAACATCCTACATCGTCACTTCTTAATGTACCTTTATTTTGTAGATCGTCAAGTTCTATTTTGTTTGCAATAGATACAACGTTGCCAGAAATACCACACGCCCGGAAGGCGAATCGAGCCATACTTCACCTTTCTCCGCGAACATGCAACCAGAGAGAGAGGGAGGGAGAGATAAAGAGAGAGAGACAGAGACAGAGAGTTCAAAATAAACTGCCAGCACTGCTGGAGTATTCTCGCTCCTGTCGTCGGTGACCTACTTGTCCCCCAGACAGCGTTTCTTGCCGCCTACACCAAAACCATAACAAATATTCACTCGCCAAACTCAAAGAACATGCTCATGTACTCGTAGAAAGCTGTCTGGCCAACAACTCGGAATCGCCCTCAAAATTTTCGACAGCAGTGTCATTAGGTCAGAATGAGCCCTAATGCACTGGGCTTCAAGTCTGCGGTGTCGATTGGACGGACACATGTTTCGGAGTAGCGTAAGGCCTCCATTCTCTGGGTCAAGCAGTCTAACAAGAATCGACACAACCGACATCCGACATACCACAGAATATAACGTAGCGACGGCCCTCTCCTCTACCCTCTCGCAACGTACAGTACCAGTGGCTTGCCTTCGTATCTCATTCAAATATCGGCCTTGGGTTTCCAATGGAACTGTCATCGGGTTGCGACTTTGACTGGGATATTCTTCCGGAATACAAAGAATTAATTTGAAAATAGATGTGTCCTATACGAAATGCGTCGGCGAGAAATAATTATTTAAACAGCAGTGCAGAACTCAGACGACACAGCATATGTATGGTTCAGGACGAAATGCAAGGGGTAGGGATCCCCTGCTGAGGTAATGGAAATATACTGTCTTACGAGAGTTCGTTTGTAACTATACGAGCGGAACCTTCAACGAGTTCTTCTTTATTCGTTAAATCCGAAAAACTTTACTGAGAGAGATTCAACTGGCTTTTTTTTTTCGTTCCCTACTGCCTAAAAACAATGGCGGAATTTCTTTGTAAGAAGCTTTTGTGGTCCTTACATGCTTCAGGCTACCTTTTTCGTACCCGAACGTAATTCACAATTTGCGAAATGTCATACGGTACGGTACGCATCATTCAAGGTTCTAATTACAGTGTAAACACTGACACTGTGCAACTTTCAGATTAACATGTTTGTGACGGCTGAACAAATGTTTATGCCAATAAGACAGACAGAAAAAAAAAGAATACAAGAAAGACACTCGCATTAAAGAAAAAATAAAAGTCAGTTGGTGTTCAAAATACACGTGGTCTTATTTTTATGCGACGCGTGTTTAGAATAAATAACGCAAAATGGAGTGAATATAATATGAAAACGTACATTACAACTTTAACAAATCAAAATTCTATTGCGGAAGAAATTAAGAGCAGATTGAGGTCAGGAAATGCGTGCTATCATTCGGTGCAGAATCTTTTGTCTTCCAGGTTGCTATCCAAAAATTTAAAGATCAAGATATACAGCACTAAAATTTTGCCTGTTATTTTGTATGGGTGTGAAACTTGGTCGTTGACATTGCGGGAGGTAAGGAAGTTGAGGGTGTTTGAGAATATGGTGTTGAGGAGAATATTTGGACCTAGGAGGGACGAGGTAATGGGGGAATGGAGGAGAGTGCATAACGAGGAGCTAAATGATTTGTACTCCTCACCCAACAATGGGCGGGTGATAAAATCGAGAAGAATGAGATGGGCTGGGCATGTGGCGCGTATGGGTGAGGAGTGTATAGGTTCTTGGTGGGGAAACCGGAGAGAAAGAGACCACTGGGGAGACCTAGGCGTAGATGGATGGATAATATTAAGATGGATCTCCAGGAGGTGGGACGTGGGTATATGGACTGGATTGGGCTGGCCCAGGATAGAGATAGGTGGCGGACGCCTGTGAGTGCGGTAATGAACCTTCGGGTTCCGTGAAATGCGGGGAATTTCTTGACTAGCTGCAAACCAGTTAGCGTCTCAACAAGGACTCTGCGCCATGGAGTAAGTAAGTAAGTATATTATCTTTTGTACAGAAGGGGTTACGTTTCTGCCTCCTTTGTGCGTCTGTTAATACGAAATGTCGAAAACAGTTCTTGTTGTTACGGTGAAAGGCACACATTACGGCTCGTGCAAAGGCCACTGCTGATATTGACAACGCATAATTAGAGTGTTTTGAATTCAATTAACCCAAGTTTGACTGCACCTAACAACAGCTGGCCACAAACGCAGCCTTAAACTTCATTTGTCAGCCAGTTCAAGTAAGCCCACATACACACTATTTCCATATTCGAAGAATCTAAATTATGTTAAAAAATTATTACTTCTACAATAAAAGGCCACAAGCATTAGCAAGTCAGGGATACACGCACTGCGAGGTTAAGACCACAACAGGGCCGTGCGTGGACAAAAAGGCAACGCTCGTATCGCTTAACCCGAACTGTTGTGAGGCAATCGACTTCATTTTTAAAAAATACAGGAAAACTACAAGAAAAAATGTAAGGGACATAGATGCATGTTTCATGATTTTCTACAACACATGTATGCAACATTTTTATGCTCTTAGATAAGATGAAATATTTAATGCGTTACGTTAGATACACACACAAAAATGCAAGTGTGAATTCACGCAAAGTGTGTGTTATTATTATCCGACTTTAGCCAAAAATGGAACATGTCGACAAAGCTTAGCAAGTCTTCTCAGAGTCACCGCGTATATTATGAAAATCCATTCAGTGACTGCAGAAAACGGAGAGACAGATGGCATTGGCAATAGATGCCCCTTGTACCTTTTGTTTACCATGTGCACTGAACGTGCGCTAAACTAACGACGAGACAAAGTTGAATTTGAAACAACTGTTGTAGCAAAGCGATACCGAGTACAGTGTACAGGGTTATTCATAATTCCCTGACACATTTCACAAAATCGGTACACATTAGGACTTCAAAATGCGACCCACATGCAGGAAGAGATACTCTCTAAGTTTATTTGCACGTTCCGCGGGTGCTAGTTTCATCGATGACCGCCAGGGGAGCAGACTGAATGAAAATGGCGGCGAAGGGAGCAGTGTAGACTAGGCGCTGTTTCGCTGGCCACCAAGATCGCCTAACCTAATGTCATGCGATTTAAAAATTATGGCGATATGTTAAGGACTCTGTTTTTCTACCGCTTCTACAACAGGATCCGCCTCAGCTGTGAGGACGAATCATCGCTGCCGTCTCAGAAATCGATCGTGACATGCTGCAGCAGGTATGGGCGGAAATGAATTATCGGCTTGACGTCTGCCGTGTCACAAAGAGCGGGCATATACAGCACCTAAGAGGTATGCAAAATCAATTGGAGAGCTTCTCTTTCCATCCATAGCTCGCACGTTACAATCTTTCCGCCATTCAAGTGTACCGATTTTATGACGTGTGTCAGGGAATTATGAATAACCCTGTATACATATATCCTATGATTCAGTCATATTTCAGAAGCTCATTCTTCATGTCATTCCCAGCTAGAAATGTTATGGAAACACGAATTAGATTGTCAGCGTCTATGGGACTAAATCTATTTTAAATTGAAGATTATCTGGACATTCAGGGTACGGTCGCACTGCAAGCTTGTTGTTTGGAGATTTTCGGGGTAGTAGATGCTCGGAAGGAATGCGGTTTTAACGAACAGCAAGAAACTTAATAAGGCGTCCGCACTGACCACCCTTCCTCTAAGCGGCCGCCTGGTTGAGTTTCCTATTGTTGGTCAAAACCGCATTCCCTCCGATTACCTACAAGTCCGCTAATCTCCATGCAAAACACCTGGAGTTCGTAACCTCCAGACCTGCGCAGAAATATACTGAGGTCTTAACGTAAAAGTGGCCACTATTTTTCTCCAATCTGAACCAAAACTTGAATATGTCAACAAACTTTGTTATAACTCCGCAACATGAAGTATCATAAGAATTCGTTCAGCGGTTTAAATTGCTGCATGTCGACAGACAGACAGACGGAAATACAAACCTGGCGAAGCTGAGGGATGCATTATTGCAGGATATGTTGCAAGCGCATCACGTCCTTAAATCCTGTCGCTATTTACTTACGAAAATCTGCTGTGATTTTAGAACTACGCTGCAAGGTGCTATACACATGTTTACAACACAAGACAGAATAACACGCTTGTGGGTGCGTTAAAAAAAAGTACAGAAGTAAATTATGCAGCGGGGAATGATTGCCACATATGCTGTTTTACGTCCGCGTAAAGGGAACAAAGGACTTGAAATTTGAGACGAAAACCTGTAGGTCAGTGTGAGATATGTCAAACCCGTTGATCCAAAAATAATCTTGGGAATAGGGAAATAAATGTTTATACACGAGGAAGTTAACTATTTTTAAGAAATAATCAGCAACAAACCAGTCGCTGCTTCAAATTCTACATAAGAAGTATATTAATAAACGTGATTATTTTCGTGATGCATTTCGGGATTCTGTGTCAAGTGTCACTACTGTCGTAACGCATGAAGTGTGCAGCAGCTAGCATGAAATTCCTTCAATTTGTCGAAAAGTCAATTCAGGTAACATACACACACACACACACACACATTCACAGACTGTATGGTGTCATAATCGAATCGTGTCTGGTAACATAAGGAAAGTAGGCTACCAAAAGCAAACGAAAAAACGGCTACTGTTTCTGCAAAATAAAACTACAACTAGACAACAAGGTGTACGAATAACGTAACATTGAGGCGGTCCGTGCTACAATTGTTACAGCGGAAAAGCAGTAAGTATTACATATTCCGTAAGCGTATTTGCAGTCTGTGGTACCCAGTGTGAAATGCGCATGCGCCATACTGTCATTGGTGGCCTCTCCGGCTCTACTATATTTGTCCACACTATCTCATTAACGGCACGATTAAAAAAAAGTTACTGAACATAAAATGTGTTCTTATTTTCCCTACAACTTTTGTCTGACACATTCCTCATTGTAAGAAGAATGGAGCACAATACGATCAAATATGTATATCGGTCTTAATGTCAAGTACACGTTATTCTTGTCTGATTTTAACGGAACTTGAATTTTCTAAAAATACTCCAATATCGAATTTAATGGAAGTCCGTGCCGTGGAAGCCGAAGTGTCCCAAGCGGACAGGCGGAGGGACGGACAGACATGACGAAGCTACTAGTCGCTTTTCGCAATTTTGCGAACGCGCCTAACAAAACAGGGTGACGGGTTTATCACGTTCAACGAAGGTACACCTTCTGGCACAATATCATACCCAACTGATCCCACTGTTGACATTACTGAGAATTAACGTCATAATATGGCTGTTTCTCCCGAATGGCCTTTGTTTGCATTCAATTAGTTTCGTTCCTACAGTTTGACCTGTTCACCTCCTTAACGTCAGTGTTCGAATTCTTAATACATTGTGGAATTTGTGTTACAGATTCAGGGGCACGATGACCTGCCTAAGTACGAAATACTGCGAGGTTTATCCAGGGCAGGGCAAAGAACCAGCATGAGTTGTCATCGATCGACATCTGCTCTGACCCGAACAGTCGCAAATGGCAGGCTGTTAACTTTGCTCATATACTGTGTTTAATACCTCCCTTAGTCGCAGTTATAACGCGTGATGTAATCTGACAATTAGGTGATACAACACCAAAATTTGAAGGAACTGGAAGATATCTAAAAATCAGTGCTTCCATGGAGGAGGAAGGAAGCAGAAGCGCACAAGTTAAGGTATCAGTAGTAGCTTGTGAAGACAAATTCGGTTTTTCCAGATGCGTTATTTATGACTACGTATACCTCACTGTCCTTGAAATTCACTTCATGTGGTGCGGATGCAAGCGCACTATTACCAAGTCAATCGGACTAGAGACATAGCACTGCACAAGAGTGCAAAGTTACCGTTTCCTTGTATTTCGTTACATGTTCACCACACCTAAAACTTTTCCACACAGACACTTTAAAGGTCTTAATGATGTATGAGGCTTACATATCTGTGAAGGGCGTACACGCGCGCTGCTTTCAAGACTCGAGCCTTGTAGGATAAAGTGCCCTACAGATTGGTGCAGTTACCAAAGATTCGGCGAAGCTCTCTGCCACCCTCTTCAGAAAAGTCTATGTCACATTCTCCTTTTACTGGCAAGAGTATGAAGAAAGGAAGCTAGTCGAAACGTCGGCGACTATTCACGTAATACATTAGAAGACTCGAATCTTAGTAGACACCGCTGCGTTTTAAACTTCAAATTAAACGTCATATAAGACTGGGGTAATATTAAACGAATGTGATAGGCTCATTTAAAGTTCCGTTTAAACTTCTCGCAGAGTAGAGCTGACATACGCACTGAACTGGCCCCACAAATTTAGTGCATAACGCCTCCTAGCACAAATTTCCATTGAAATCCGTTCAACAGTTAAAACGTGCTAATTGGATGGAACTGCCATTTTATCGGAGAGTTTACCTTATTTTTGCAATTGCACTCTCCCCCATGGAACATGGAACAGCAGCAAAGCGACTGACCACCTCAATTGGACGACCAGAAAAACGGATTTTCCCTTCGCCACCTCTCGTTTGCTGTCCAGTGGGAATCGAATGACTTTGCCGGGGATTATAGCGACCGGAACGTGACGATGATCAACAATCTGGTGTCGAAATCTAACATGTGTGGAACGTTACCTTTAACCCTACCGATGTTCAGACAGAGATAAATTCATAGTATCCTTATGAACATACAACACTTCCTACAGTGTTTTCTAACTACTCGGACTACAGTTTAAACCTTTAAACACGGTCTACATCTTATTTAAAATTCAGACAATACCTCATAGACAACACGCTATACCTTCATCATAAGAAACAATTCAGTTATACTGCTTAGGGAAGTCATCACTGTTGATTCTAACAATCATAAAATGGTATAAACACATCACGTGGGAAACATCCAAAATTTCTGAATACAGGATCAAATTATACAGAATAAAATTAAAGTATGTACGCTCCTTTTACTGCCCATATTTTACGAAATGAAATGACTCAGTGTCGGCAGCCAGAAATAGCTGGGGGATATGCATTGAAATTTTGTTATGATAATCGGCCCTGATACTGAAGACAGCGTTCGTCGGACTGCAGTGAGTCAGTGAGCTACCTTGCAGAGGCCAGTTGCTACGTACACCAAACAACTCACATCGTCTGTCCAGCAACTGTGTTTCCCACGTTACCGCTTTGTTTGCATCGATCCTTTGTGTACGAACCCTCTACTCTCATCCCACTCCAATACTGGTACCTTAGGGTAAGGACGGAATGCAACAAACAACAAAGCAGAACTTGCTAAGATATTTGAATATGTCGGCATGGTTGCCACATCTCAAACACAGTTTCCCACAACAAGAATTCATAAGAATGAAAACTGCTTAAAATGCATCGCTTTCATATCTACTCTTTCTGTTATTCAAATTCATGAAAGATGGAGACTAAACATCCAGTGTTTTGACGATTCATGTGGTGTGGTCTTGTGACAACACATGCTCTGGTAGGTCTGGTAGGTGGTTGTTAAAATTTTGCACGTACTGTCTCTATCTCTAGTTTTTTTTTTACCTACCAAACTACACGGTGTCGTGACGCAAAAGAACACAAAGCGAATCTTCACAACAGGAAAAACACGTTGTGCTGATTCTTTACTCCATCATCACAACGCCTTTAAAGTTTGGCTCTGTCTGAAGAAAAAACAACCTTTTATTTCTCCCGTCATTCCCCTTCATTTAACCGAATCCGTAGGATAAAGGCGGCGGAGAAAACAAATTGTGTTTGTTCCCTGAATCAGACAAAATCCTTTATGTTCTGCTCATCAGGTTACTGACCTATCATGCAGGTGGCTAACATAACGAAAATTACCAACAAAACATCGTTTTAAGGGGGTTAATAGAGTGCAACAAATAGAAACTAAATCTTAGGCAAGGTCATCCCGTTGTGTTAATCAACTAGATAAGCACAGGTAAAACACCCAAAATGCAACTCATTTGTTGATAGCAAAATATTACCTACAAAACTCACTACAAGTGTCAGCCCATAGAAGGGGCCACTTCAGACGATAAAATACAAAAGTGCGTACAAAGTCAAGCAATACTGAGACGAAAGAGGCCTCTGTCTTAGAAGCGTGAAAACATTTGCTGCTTGTTCAAACACATGCTTTTTAATATACATTCATTTAAAACACCAACACTTGCACCTTGTCTTTAAAATATTGTAAAACCTTATTTGGTTAAAACACTTTAAAAACATTCATTAATTTCCTACATGTTTCGGTTGCTATTTTTCAACCATCATCAGGGAGCATC
>Ga0131853_10001967_pt1 | contig 36740 bp, 46 predicted proteins | sample TergutLab28metaG_FD_92764 | JGI IMG/M metagenome (GOLD analysis project Ga0131853, IMG submission 92764) | Labiotermes labralis P1 segment gut microbial communities from Petit-Saut dam, French Guiana - Lab288 P1 (version 2) (version 2) | ecosystem: Host-associated > Arthropoda: Insects >... | reverse complement strand
TGTATAATTTCTTCTTGAGAAAGTATCAGATTTATAGTATAATCTATTTAATAAGGAGGATTGGTAAAAATGACGAATGCAGTATTAAGCAAGCAATCTTTGCCAGCAGCTCTACTAAACCTTATAGATACAGACAAAGTACACTTACAAGAAAAAGATGGTGAAATACGTATATCTCCCTTGCGTGAGGGTAGTGGCTTGCTTGGACTTAGTGAAGGTTTAGACTTTTCTACTGAGAAATTTCTTGCATTTAAGCGAGAAAATAAGGAGAAAGAAAGTAGGCAACTGGGAGAATGAAAAAATATGTTCTGGACGCATGTGCTTTAATCGCTTTGTTTCAAAGAGAAAATGGGGCAGATATAGTCGAAAATCTTCTTGTCAGTGCTATGCAAGGACATTGTACCACAAATTTGTTCCAATTTTCAACCCTGTAAATACGATAATTCCATAGTAATTCCGCTGAAAAGTGGAATTTTGCCAAGGTTGCTTTAATGGTCATCCGGGGTCATATTAGTAACACGTTAGTAACACGGTCAACGGTTACATTCGGCGCAACAATCTCCGTTGGCATCAAGGAAATTTTTGAAGTTGTACAGCATTTGCATAACCTCTTGACGGGTTATATTATCCCTTGGGCGGGTACCGTCTGAAATGCCGTTCTCCATCGCCCACGCAACGCCATTCCTTGCCCAATCTGCTACCCCATCGGGCAGTATCAACGAAGGCGGCTTGTGGGGGTCATTATCCGGCGTATTTTGGGCAGTTTGAAGCCCTGCCATGATAATGTTCCATTGGATGTTACCGGGGCAATTTGGGCGGTTTACGGGGTTAATTTGGTTATGCCCGATTATGCGTTCACGGGTCAGCGGCATTTCATAGCCAAAAAGCCGTTTAACTTCCGCTTGAATATGCTTGATAAGCCAAACAGCGGCGGCAATTTGCGCTTCGGTTAAAATCCACCCGTTGCGGTTTATATCTCCAAAGCCAATACCTATTGTATAGTTGTTGGGATTATGCGCCCTTTCCTGTACCTTGGGATGTGCGTTGTTACGGAAGGCGGCACTATTACGCACGGCGGCACTAATGCCCGAATGCCAACCCGTGTTCGCAATGTCAACCATTTGGAAAATATCGCCGTCTTTGTACGCCGGAACAATCCCATGCCCATCAAAGTTAGCCCCTGCAATGATAAAGTGATAGGAAACTTGGTTCGCCCGGTTCATAACGGTATTGATTGCGCTTTGTGTAGTGTTTCCCGTGGTATGCAATACAAGCATATCCGGGGTACGCCCACTTCTACCAACATTATGATTCGGGCTATTCATGTTACGAATTTGCATTGTTTTTACTCCTTTCCATTTTCGCCGCTATCTTTAGCGGAAAAGTTACTGTTATGCGGCATACCGTCCACAATCATTAAAGTTTTGTTGATTTTGCTTGCCATCTCCGTTTGATTCATCAAGGATTTATCAAACTTCGTATCAATGCGGGCAATATCAACGGAAATGTTACCGATTGCAACCGCCTGTTCGTCAATGCGTTTGTGGATGCGGCTTAAAGTGTCTTTCGTGTCAGCCTTGGAAGTGTCAAGGGTAACTTTCAAGCTGGATATAACGGCGGTATTTTCCTTGACAACACTTAACAAAAGGGCTTCCCGTTCTATTTCGTGGGCGTTGTCTTGTTTGCGCCGCCTTGACGAAGCAATATAAAACGGAATAGCAACAACGGCGCAAATGACAAAGAACAAAATTAAATCGCTGTTGGTTGCGTTCGCAATTGTTTCAAGTACGTTATAGCCGTATTCCGTCATACGCTTCCACCGCCTCAACCCTCAATTTTAGGTTTGTTTTCATAGGCGGTTTTCCCACAATAGGACGTAAATACAGCCCCATACATCAAACTTACCCATTGCGTAAATTCCCAAGGGATTACACCCATTGAAAACCATGAAAAAACCGCAACCATCCAAGTTGCGGCAAACATGATGGAAGCGAAAATAAACGCTTTTTTAGAAAATTCCATCCTTTGCGGTATGTTGCGACTTTGCAACGAATGTATTTCTTGCGCTAATTCTGCAACCGTCATCGGTTTTCCTGTGTCGTTCACATAGAACGCCCCCTTTCTCAAAAATAAAAGCTATGCCCGCCGTGATTAAATGCGTGTTGTCGGTTTCGCCCCGCCCAACTCGTATTTTGCAACCTTACGGCGTTAAACCACAAAGCACCTTGGGAATAATCTTCACCCTGCAAGGCACGATGTACAAGGTCTTTAATGCGTTGGTCAGGCGTTGCCCGGTCAAATGCGCCGTTGCGTGTTGGCTCAAATTGATTTGGGGCAAACACAACTTCCCGAATAGTATTTTGCCGCCGGAAACAGCTATATTGACTATTCAAGCGGTTAAGGATTACATTGATTACAAGTATAATCCCTTTGTCATCCTCACCACGGGCTTCAGCCCATGCAATGCGGTATAAAATATCCAAATCCGCATCGCTGAAGGGTAACGGGTCAGGGCAGTTTGTGCCGTGTTCGGGTAAAGTAAAACCGCCTGTATTTTGGTTATACAGGCGGTTTAACATAGTAATTACTTCTTGCCGTGTTGCAGGGTCATCGGGTCTTGTACCGTCAACAATGCGGTTTTCCGTACCCCAAAGCCAAGGTTGTTTCATTTCCTCACCTTCCACTTTGTAAAACTGTAAGTTAATTGCACCGATTGTTAAAACGGCAATAAACAGGATTTTGACAAACCGTAAACTTATTCAGCCCCATCAAGCCCGGAAAACTTCGCTTCAAGGGTTTGGATGCGTGTTTCCATCGCCTTGCCAACATTGGTTTTCGGGTCAGTCATCGCCATTTTCAACCTACCCGGCGTAATAACAGCGGCATCCACTGTCAGCACTTGGGCCGGTTGCGTTGTGTCTACCGTGTCAGCAACATCAAACAAGGTTTCAGAAACAAACTGAATCCATTCGTCTTTTGTGTACTGCACCATGTTAAATTCGAAGCCCTCAAAGCCGCCGCTTTCTTCGCCATCCGTGCCGGGTTCGGAAATAGGTACAATGTTTGAATGTACCCATACATGAAATTCATCCACCCTTATATTGTTGGGCTTCACCGTGCTTCTTGCTCTCCCGTGGTTAATCATTTCTTTTTCACCCTTTCAAGGTAATATTTTTGTGCCGCTTCTTCAAGCGGGGTAATATATTTTTGTTCAAGGCGGTAACAATCGCAATGCAACAGCCAACCCCGATACGAAGCAATAGAACCCCACTCGTTAAAACTCATTTCTTTACCCGCCGCAATTTTGTTGTAAATATGGGGCATTTTCTTTTTGAAAGTTTTGCAAGTTGTTTTTCGCAACAATACAAAATCCCTAAATACACGATACCCAACATAATCAACACCCCTTATATAAGTGGGGAAAACTTGCCAATTTCCTTTCAATGACAATTTCAAATTGTCGGACAAGTACGCAACGATTTCTTCCCGCAATGCGTGAAGTTTTTCTTTTGAATCCGCAAAGATGACAATATCATCCATGTATCGGAAATAGTGCTTTACTTTCTTTTGCTCTTTAATCCAATGGTCAAAACACGAAAGATAAAAGTTTCCGGCGTATTGGCTTATAAAATTACCAATCGGGATGCCCGTTTCCCCCGGCGTTGAATCAATAATTTCATCCAACAACCAAAGCAAATCTTTATGCTTAAACAGCCGCCGAAACTTTGACTTTAGAATGTTGTGGTCAATGGAAGGGTAATACTTTTTAACGTCAAACTTCAGGCAATATTCACATTCGGCAAAATCCTTTTATACAGCGTTTTTCATATCGTATAACGCCCCGTGAATCCCACGGTCAGGAATTGCCGAATATGTGTTTTTGGTGAAATTACGCAACAAAATAGGTTCAATCACCAAAAGTATAGCCCATTGACATATACGGTCAGGAAAGTACGGTAATTTGTATATTTCACGGGTTTTTCGCCCGTCCGTTTTCAGAAAGGTTTTGTATTCCGAAGTCTGATACGTCTTGTTAATCAACATATCTTGTAATTCCTTCAGATACCTTTCTTCATCGGCGTTTATCATTTGTACTTCTTATACCACCCTTTCCCCTGTCTTGCCTTTTGATGGGCAAGTTTCAGGTTATCCAAATCGCAAATTTTATCATACAAATTGCCGTATCGTTTCATGCTTTCCACCTTTTTTGTATGCTTGGTTTCGCTGAATCTTCGACTTCTAAAAAGAACCTACCAATACAGCTTTTAATTTGTTGTGTTTTGCCAAGTGGCAAGGTAAACAGTTCTGCGGTATATAAAAACAAACGGCTTTCACCGTCTATTTATAGCAACTTCAGCCGCCCGCCGATATACCGACTACGACCCGAAACAGCATAAGCCAGAAGCCAATAGAAACCACCCCCCAAGGAACCACTAGTCCAACTCGCACCTAACGAGTGTACTAACCTTTTTGGGTTAGATGTTTCGTTAATTCTACGGATGGGCAGAAAGAATGTTTACCTATACGAAAATGTTAATTTATGGCAATTTAAGGCACATACACCAGCCGCCCGCCGATATACCGACTACGACCCGAAACAGCATAAGCCAGAAGCCAATAGAAACCACCCCCCAAGGAACCACTAGTCCAACTCGCACCTAAGTAAGCTACACGTTGGTCAACTGCGGCCCAGTTCTGCCAAAGATGGTCCCCCACGGGAAGTTCGGAATCCCCCCGTGTTTCGGAAGGCAAAAACAGCCAATCAAAGGCTTCATTGTAGCAAAATGCAGAAATGTAACCATTGCGGCGGCTTATGCTGATTCCGGCGTTTACATAGTTGTCAACGAACCTATTTTCGGTAAAATTGTTATCGGCAATGAAAACTTCGTTACTGCCATTGGCAGGGAAATTCATACCGTCAACGCATTCCCAAATATTCCCCCACGGGTTTTCTTGCCCACGGTACGAAACAGAAACTTGCCCATCCAAGCCGGGGGCCATGCCGGAAGAATCGCCAAGGGCAGAAGTTGCGCCTGTATTAAGTGATTCGTTGCCCGTTCCTGTAGGGAAGTCTACAACGCCCCGCCCGATTGCGTTTTGAGTGTTGAAAGTACCTAATTCAACCATCATCAACATTTGCGTTGCTGAAGCAATGGCGGCGTACATTTGGCTCCAACCCGGCCCACGATTTTCAGCCAAGATACCGCAATTACGGCGGTTAAGTGCTTGGGTTAAGCCGGAAGCGGGTTTTACCCCTGCCCGTGAAGATAATCTATCCCCTGTACCCGGCGCAAAATTGGCGGTTTGTTCGTCTGTCAGGTTGTACACGCCGTTTTGCTGAAGGCTTCCTTCAAATGCGCCGATTAAAACAAAGTCACGTTCAACGCCTTGTTTGATAAAAGCCGGATGCAATTTGAATCCTTCCCTTGGGGTTTCGGAAATATAGTATCGTGCGTGTTTCAAGCTGTAACCCCTACCCCCTGCAATGGCTTCAACCGCAACGGGTACAACCCTGTAATAAAATTTGGGCTGATAAACCATAACTTGCGCCGAAGTGTCAACGGGGAATGTTGTACTGCCCACGGTAACGGCAACGGTCAACGCCCCTGTTTCGGTATAAGCGGCATCGCCCCTGTAAGCCAAGATTGTACCGTTATCGGCAACGATGCAACGCACCCTTCCGCTGAAGATGCCTATATCGTTGAAGCCGCCCCCCGGTGTGCGTCCAATCGCCCCGGCTAACCGTCTGTATACACGGTTTGTAAAGTCTACTTCAAGCCCGAAAATGTCAGATGACGCATAGCCGATAACAGATTGAATATCCCGTATATCTTCCCTTGCGTTGTTTGCGTCAATTCCAATTTCATAAATGGCGGTATTTACATCCCTGCCATCCTGTAAAAATTGGTCACGGGCATCAAGCGGCGGCCCGTTGAAATTGCCTTGTGAATCCCTGTACCCTGCTCTTGATAAATCCATGTTTTCATCTCCTTCTTTAATTTTGGTTTGATATTGGCGGGGCTTGCGTTGGCGGCATTGCAATAACCAACGGCATCAATGTTCCGTTCGGTAATTGGATTACGCCTTCTTGTTCCCCATCCGGCATTTCAAGTACGCCTTCCCTAAACGGGCTTAAAAAGCCTTTTAATTCGTCAATTTGACGTTGTAAATTGGCGAATAACTCCCTGTGTGCGTTGGGGTCTTGGTTGTGTTCTTCCAAATCTTCAGCAGTTAAAAACGCAACGGATGGATATTCTAAAATAACCGTTGCGTCATTGCTTAACCCTATGGAAACAGGGTAACGCCGTACATCAAGCATACCCGGTATGAAAGGTTGCACCCATTGCGGATAATCCCCCAAGGTTGCATAATAAAGTAAGATTTCCCCTTCGTCCGGGTCTTGTGCGAAAATGCCGAATTCGTTAAGCCAAAAGCCTGTTTGAAGCGGCCCGCTTTCCCCTAAATCAATGCCTAAGTCATTGCGGTATTCAACCTTAAATTCCAATTGATGATTGTTGACTTGTGGAGTGGTTGAAGTTGCTTGCGCTATGGGGGCAATCAAATCCGTAAAACTTACGGGGTCAGGATTTTCCGGCAATCTGCCATTACCCACCATAACACGGGTAAGCACTAATTCAGTTGGTATCAGCAATTTGGCAATAAGATTCAGCCCTTGCCTTGTGATAACAAAACCGTAATTCATGCAAATTAACCTCCTTTCGGTAAAGTTGTTTGGGTCATATTCCACCCTGCACCGCTAATATTACCTATTAAGTTAAATTCACCTTCGGAATAGTACGGCGGGATTTCTGTAACGCTGAAACCCCAAAAGCCGCCCCCTATCGGTTGCATTAACTCAAAATGATAATCAAATTCATGCGGCGGCAATCTACTTACATTTATGCCGCCGTGGACGCTTCCCGCCGCTTTCGGTTCATGCTCAAAAAGATATTCAAATGTTACAATCGGTATTTCCGATATGCTGTACCGCTGTGTATGCCCTGCCATTGTGATAAGTTGCCCAAAATTAAAGTCAGGCACAAAAACGGGCATTTCGTTGTAAGTTATGGAGTTATGCCGCACCCCTGCAATGTAAGCGGTATGTTCCATCGGATCATGCTCATAAATGAAAGTAAAGCGGATTAAAACGCCCATCGGTTTAGGGGCAATATACCCCCTTGCCAACAATTCCATTTCTAACGGCGTAACCAAGCCAACAACGTATAAATCCATTGTCATATCTTGATTATCTTGGATGAAAAGTTTGTATTCGGGGAAAAGGTTATCCCAAAGCCCCATAATGCCCGGTATCGTACCATCCCACATATTCAGCGATATTTTAGCCCGCTGAAGCAAACGGTACGTTGTATCATCCAAAATAGGGCTTGAACCGTCCATCGGGTCAAAACTCAAAACCCGTTCACGCCCTACAATATCGCCCGTAACATTCATTTGAACGCCTACGGATTGCGACAAATCAAAATGCCCGTCCATTGCTTTCAACAATGTTTCAGCTTCGTAAAACGGCGTTATATTAGTATCAAGCCATTTCAAAAACTTGGGCTTTCTATGTTGCGGCACAACACGGCGTAAATAATGTTTGTTGTTAGGCATAAATCACCTTCACATTCTCCATGAAGCCACGGGTCACGGCGTTAAAAGGGATTTCCATATCATCCGGGGTTTGTGGGTCATCATCCCTTCCGGCTGTCACCGCCGTAATTGAAAAACTCGGACGATGAATATTTGGCATAGCCGATAAAGCCGCCCCCCAAAGTGCCGATATGGTCAAGCTGTCACCAATCGCCAAGCTGTTAAGGTATGCAGTAACATTATTAACGATGTTGTCAGCCGTTGCCATGCTATAGCCTGTAAGTTGCCTTACTGTGATTGTAACGTGTATATCATAGTAAATAGGCCGCCAAAAATTGATGGGGGTTACAAGCTGTAAACCCATAACTTCCCCCGTTTGAATTTCAACGGTTATATCTCCATGCGTTCCGCATCCGGGGGTTTTTCTCAAATGGATTTCTTCACCGATTAACTTTTCAAGCCCACCTTCCGCAACAACGCTGATACTATGCGCCGGAACGGGCCAAGGTATAGGTCTTGGCTGTATATTGTGCGGGCCGTCTACGTTGGTATCATTTTCATACACACGGTACCGGGTAACATCGGGGATTTCCGCAATGCCGCCGATAAGCCCTTCCAAAACCGTTCTTGATGGTCTTGCGGTTGATATGGTTTGCCTTGCCCTCAATTGCTCTTGTTCCTCTATTTCTTGCCCCGGTATGGCGGCTTCGGCATTCGTAACCGCTAACCATCCATCCGTTGGGGTAATAATATTGGTCAAAGAACCAACAGGGGCAGTAATGCGCCCAACTATCGTACAAGTTGCCAAGGCTTCAACGGTCATAACGGCGGGGCCGTCCGGGATTGATAACGGCGTTGGAAGTGTCCAGTTAATACCTAAATCATCCGCAATTATGCCGTTGATAATTTGCGTTCGTGGTTCGGCGGTAATGGTAACGGTTGCGGTTGAAGGCGTTGCGCTTTTGCGCCTGATACCGTTTAACTTTACAAGCCCATCCAATGCGCCGCCAATGGCGGTTCGGGGGCTTCGGTTGTTATAAACCATTTGCAAAGCCAAAAAAGTATCATGTATGCGGTCTGCACGAAGTACAATATCTTCGTAATCTTGCCCATCGTTTTCAAGGTAAATATCTTGCCCGAAAATACCACGGGCTTCATTTAACAAAAATTCTTTTATATCGTTGAATGTAGGTATGTGTAGCCCTGCTTCGTCAATATACGGCGCAAAATAAGCCATCAAATCACCTCAATTCTTGCTAAATTTTCAAACATATTAAAACCAACTTCCCCGAAGGCTGTATTTACAGCGCAATAAGCTGTATATTGCCTTGTTTGCGGGTCAAAACGGCTTTCAAAACTCACCAATTCAATTACATTTTGTGTACCTTGGATGCGTTCGGAAATAAGCAAATCCACCGTATCACGAACCGCATTGCCGCCGTATGCGCTTAAAATCTGATTCCAAAGGGGTAAACCATCGGCGGTATTTTCCCACCACTCACCATATAAAAGGCGCAAGCGGGTTACTATCGCTTGCGCCACGGCTTCACGCCCTGTTAAAAATTTTCGGCTTCCAAAAGTAGAATCACCGTTTTCGTCTAAAGTTCTATATTTCACATAATCACCCACCCGCAAAAACATTCGGGCTTCCGTTTGCTTGGGGATTATCGCCGTGCATAACAGGCGGCGGGGGTTCACCCGCTGTAAAATCTCCAATCCTTGCAATACCAAACCCGTTAATTATCACCGTTGCGCTACAATCATTTTGAACGCCGCCGTGTGATTGTGAATCCGAATGCCTATGCGCCGCCCTTCCGTTTACAAACACGTTTGGGCTACCGCCTGTATCAACACTTCCACAAGTATGATTATCTCCAACCCTGCAAACTGCGGGCATAAAATCACCCCTTTTATTATGGGTTTAAGTCAATTCTTGCCGCCTTTAATGTCATATTGCCCCCGGCTTCGATGGTTATATCTCCGGCGGCTTGAATAGTGATATTTGCGGCGGCTTCAACATTCAAATTTGCGCTTGTTTTTACGTTAATATCATCTTGGGTAGTTATATTGAGTTTTTCAGCCCCGATAATATTAAGCGTTTTTGTATCGTCAACAATTTCATAGTAAGAATCTTTATCCTCATTCCGCAACATAACAGAATTTGTACTGTATTCCGTTACCGCCTTGGGTACGCTTGTAATACCGAAAAAACACATTGCATCCGATAAATCATGCCGCCGGGTTTCAAGTTGGGTTTGTTCACCACCGGATTGCCACCAAGCGTCAAGGCACATATCATTAAATAAAATGATAACTTCGTCATCTGGCTTTACGGGAAAGGTCAAGCAATAGCCGCCCGCTCTTGGGAAAAAACAAGGTACATCCAACAATTGCGGCAATGATTCCCATTTATCACGAACGTATTCTTTTATTAAAGGCTGTACCGTTGCCGTTTGTTTTTCTTCGTCAAAATCAATTATTTTACCCGGCATCGCAACCCGTAAATTATCCGTTTTACTTTCGGCAAGACGGCGCAAACATTCTTCATCGTCTTGCATCCGTTCTCCCATGCTCAAACGCTGTTTACTCACAAAATCACCGCCTTAAAGTAAACTGTTGCCCGTGTTGGGCATATTTCCGCTTTGGGTAATGCCTGTAAATTGCGTATACCATACATTGCCCCGTGTATCGCCTTCGTGTACCAATTTTATTATTCTGTAAACCCCGTCTTTATCCATTTGTTTTGGTTGACTATCACGTCTTGCCTTTTGTTCTCTAACGTGGGCATTGTCTATATGAACAAACGAATTAAGGTTAAGCAAGGGATTCAACAGGCAAGTTGCTTTTATGCCCTCATCCGTCATTTCAGCCGCCCCAACTAAACCCGATTGCGGCGATAATGATACAATCTGCCCCGTTGGGGGGTCAGGGGCTTTAATTATATTAACTTTGCCATCACTACAAAAAAAAGCCGCTTGTTCTGTTCGTGATATTTGTCGTAAATAATCACAAGCAAGCCCAAAAACAACCTTTCCCCGTGTCAGCTTTTTATTTTCCAAGTTTTCAGAAATGTAAGCCAATTCAGCCGGATTTGTTGCAGTAGAACATAACTTTTCTGCTATCGTTTTTGGAGTTTGCCCCGCCGCCCAAGATTGATTGACGAAGCCATTATTCAAAAACTTGTCAGCGTCTTGGCTTACCAAAGTTAGCTTGTAAGTTGTACCATCCTCTTTATCCCGCAATGGCTGTACAATGTCACCATCAAAAATAAGCCCGTATTGGCTACCCTGATACCCGGCTTCAAGTACAACCCGTTCCCCTGTTTCAATGATTTGGTTTTCTGTTTCGGGGGAAAGGTTGTATATTGTGATTTCGCTGTAATTTGGCGTTTCTGCAATGTTTTTTTCAATGTAAAATGTGCATCGCAATTCAGAAACATCAACGCCGCCCGCAATAACCCGGTAACGCCTTAAATATAAATCGCTCATAGGTTATCACTCCAAACCAACGCAAAATCAGTACCAAGATTATTACCGTTTGGGGCATCGTCCGGGTTATCAGGGTTTATTTTCACAACAACCGCCGCCCCTATGCGTAAATGCTCAAATTGCTCTAACAAATTGGCGGCGGAAAAAAACCCGGCAATAAGCGGTATATCACTTAACAGCTTTTGCCCGTTTACAGCGTTTGCAATGCCTATAATCCAATATTCCGCTTCGCTGTTATATCTCAAAGTAAAATCAAAAGGCATATTTTGCCCGTTTACGGGTATTGTACACCTGAAATTTTGGTTCGGTTCGCTTGTCAAAGGTACAACAAACATAAACAATCACCCCCGCAACGCATCAGCGGCCCGGCGTAACGTGGAACGGTTATCTTCGGATGCCGAAGGTTGAACCGCCCCTGAATTTGTATTTCCTGTTTTGTGCGGGGCCGCACTTGTTCTATTTGGCAATGTCACCGTATCAGCTCCGACAATAATAATTTCACGGAAAAACACGGTTGCCCGCAATCCGTTTATTGTCTTAAAATCATCGGGGGAAGTAATGTTTTCAATCAGCATATTTTCATACTTTGCAAGTTTGGTATTGATTGTTATAGGTCTACGTTCCGCTTGCAATTTGCACAAAGTATCAAAAGCCGATATTGAACGGGTACTACGATGGGCAAACTGCCCTTCGATAATGCTATCCCCTACATCCGACATACCAATTTCAATTGATATGCTTTTTGGCTCAACAAAGGAATGGTCTGTAATACTTGCCCCTTCCTCAACGGGATGGTCAGTTATAGTCAACCGCCGTTCGTGGTCAAGTTTCAAAAATGCGTCAAAAACATAACCTTCAACATCCGTTTTAATGCCAACCATACTAACCACCCCCTAAGTGTAGGAATAGGAATTCAAGATACCTTGCAAATTACGCATTTTTTGTTGTTCTTTTCTTTCAACCGCTTTTGCTACCGATTCAGGACGGCCCGAAGTATCGTTGATGTTATAGCTTGACGGCATTGTTATAGTGTAATTGTTGTAAGTGTTGTTTGTGTTGTAGTTGGTAGTATTTTGGGCTTGCTGTGTAATTCCGGCATCAAGGTCTTTTATAGCCTTGCGCCCGCCGTCAAGGTAATTCATAACGCCGCCCAAAATATCCTTCGCACGGTTTTTATTCGTCAAAGGTATAACGGCTTCGGGTTTCCCGCCTTCAGCAAATCGGGCAACGTGTTCTTTGTCGAAAATGCCGCCGCTTGCGTGTCCGGGTAAATCTCCCCCGCCGCTTGCGCTGTAACCGTACTCAATTTCAACCCGGTTGTTACCCCTGCCAAAAAGGTTACTGATTCTGTTACCAATACCGCCGATAAAATCCGCTAAAGGCTGAAAAATGCCAAGGATTCTATCAACAAAAGCCCTAACTCCGGCGGTAATGTTTTCCCAAATATTATTGAAAAAGTCTTTAATACGGGAAAACACGCCAATGATACCGTCCAAAGCATCCCCAAACAGATTTCGGAAAAAGTCAATTACAACGCTGAAAATGCCAACGATACCTTCCAAAATTCCACTAAAGAAGCCCAAGATTGCAGTAAACACGGCAATGATTTTTTGTACAGCGTTTTCAAAAAGGTTACGAAACCAATCAGGGATTGCAGAAAAAATACCAACAATCCTATCCCAAATACTTCTAAAGAAGTTTTTTACAGAATCGGCAAAGTTGGATGTAAAGCCCCTGATTCTATCCCAAGAATTTGAGAAGAAGCCCCGTATATCTGAAAGTACCCCGTCTACATGTTCCCGCAATTGGTTTTTACGCTCAATTGCGCTATGCACAAAGGAAGTTGCCCCTTCCCGTGCGTTGTTCCAAGTGTTGCGGAAAAAGCCGCCGATTCTGCCCGTTACATTGCTTATGTTTTCACCAAGGCCGCCAAAAAAGTTACTTACATTGGAAACAACATTGCTTGCGGCATCCCTTACACCGCCGAAAATGTTACCAATGAAATTACCTATTGCCGAAAATATCCCGGTAATGCGTTCCCATAAGCCTGTAAAGAAGCCTATTATGGCATCAACTAACCCCCTGAAAAACCCTGTAACAGCGGCAACAAAATTTTGCACCCCTGATTTGATGTTGTTCCAAAGGTTTGTAAAGAAATTGCGTATTGCCGAAAGTACGTTGTCAACAAAATTGCGGAAGCCCTCAAAATTGTTGTACAGGAAATGAAAAACCCCCGCAAAGGGGTTAATAATAAATAGGGCTATACTTGCGAAGTTATCCCTTATCCAATCAATGATTCCACGGAAAAACCCGACAATTGCATCAATCGCCCTTCGGAAAATTCCCATTATTCTATCCCATAAACTACGGAAAAACGCCGCCACACTTTCCCAATTTCGTACTAACAGCACAACGATTGCGATAAGTGCCATTATTGCGGCACTTATTAACCCTATGGGATTCGCCATCATAGCAAGGTTTAATAATTTTTGCTTAATTGTGGCACCTGCTACAACAGCGGCATAAGCCGCCTTTGCTTTAGTAATAACAGCCATAACAGCCCCGTAAGCCGCCTTTGCTTTAGTAACAGCCGCCGTATATATCGCATAAAGTTTCATTGCGGCAATAACAGAACCAATTGCAACAGCAACACCTATCAACGCTTCACGGGCAAACGGTAACTGCATAAACCAACTAATAGCATTGGCAATACCTGAAACCACATCGGCAATTAAACCAATCGCACCGGGCAAGGCAACAGCAAGCAACCAAGCCAAAAACGGTTGTACCGTGTCTGCACCGTCACGGAAGCCGCCCAACAGTACAGATAAAATATTCCGTATTGCGTTAAACACATCGCCAATCGCACGGCCAACAGCGGTAAAAGCATTGCGGAAGTTTTCTAATGCGCCTAAATCACGCATACGGTTAAATAATCCAACAATCCAATCTATTACCCACCGTATAGCACGAACAACGGCATCCATTGCGGCAACGAAGGCATTTTTTAGCCGTTCAATAAAGCCGCCGCCTTCGTTTAATACCGCCCAAAGGTCAATCAGCCAACGCCATAAACCCCCAAGAAGGGCTTCGCCGCCGTCTAAATAGGTGAAAAAATCTTCAACCAACAGCATAAGGACGGTAAACAGCATCATCAGCTTACCAACAGGCCCGGCACGGATAAAGGCGGCAAGTACCCCGGTTAATATTTTTATTTCCGTGGATATCATATCAAAAATGCGCCGTATCGCCCGAAAAATCGCCGCCGCACCCCGAATTATAGAAGCGGTCATATTAACAACCGAAGCCATAACCCCGGCAATGCGGCGGCTCCAATCGGGCATATTCTCAATAATGCGGTCATTTAAGCCGCTGAAAACATCCCGCAACCTTTCCATAGGTTGATGAAGGTACTTTAATAAATGATGCCCTATCCATTGGATGCCGTGGCTTGCAATGTTCCGCAAACGCACAAATTCCCCTTGTATTGCTCTTACCTGATTAAGCCCTTCGCTTATATCGGGAATTTGGATTCTTGCGGCATCGTCTTGGAGTTGTTGAAACTGTCTTGTCAATTCAGGACTTGCTTCGATTTCCTCTAAACTCCTACCCATTGCACGAAGGGCAAAATGTGCCTTGGTTGCTTCATCGTGGGTAGTTCCTAAGTCATCCGCAAGTTCCTGTATTCTGTCATCGGTTTGTACTAACCCGGTCATAAAACGGGCAACCCCGGCGTTGGCGGCTAATAATAACCCTGCCATTGCCGTACCCGCCATTGTTACACTTTTGGCAAACTGTTTTACATTTGCTTGCCCTTGGCGCAAGGTACGCCGCATCGGGCCGGTCATATTGTCTTGAACGCCAAGCGCAACCAAATATTCTTTTAGTATTGCGGCATTAGCCATTATTTCCCACCCGCCTTTGCTTCAATTTCGGCTTGTTCTTGCGCCCGTCTTTCGTTTTCTGCCTTAACGTGCATAACTTCCGTTATATCCATTAAGTCATCAAGGGTATAAGTGCCATCCCAAGTTTCGTGCTGTTTCCAATGCCCCGCTATGACTGGGCCAAAGAGGTATTCGCCGCCGTGGAGTTCGTCAAAGTTGACGCATTCGGCTGGAAGATAGTTGCCATTCCCTGAAACATTGAAGTCCAACGGCTTGCGTCGAAAAAACCCGCAACACTCCACATAATAGCTTCAACGGTCAGGCGCAAAGTGAACAACATATCATCTTCAACGCCCGCAACGCCGTAAGTGCCGTTTGGGTTTAATACTTGCGTTTGTCCGGCGGGAAGTTTTTCATAGCAATGGGTCAAGCCATAATCAATTAACTTATCCAAATCGGCTTCGTCAATCTTATCTATGGCTTCGGAAATGACATCAAGAGAAATGCCGGAAAGGAATTCATCTAAACTATCCCCTTCCGGCATCTTACCGCCTAATCCCAAAAAGCTATCCAAGAAAGGAAGCACTTTTGCGGCAAGTATTTTTGTTACTTTAAGTGAAGTTTTTGCACTCATCTTATAAAAAATAAAATTGCGCCCGCCAATCTCCACCGTTTTCATTTTATCGGGATTCATGGGTTAAACTCCTTTCTTAATGTTCTTCCATATCGCCAACAAGGAAAGTCCAAACAATTTGTTGCCCTTGCTGTTGATACGGTTTATCGGGCCGCTTTTGGATTGACATATCCGTGCATTCATGCGTAACCCGCATATCTGAAGCGGTTGCTGTCAACGCAATTTGCGCCCACTCACGCACTGGGGCCGCTTGCAAGTAATTAAACAAACGTGTAAGCCATGCGTGGGCTGTGCTTGTTTGCTGTACGGAAATAGTTACAGAACCATTGCGGGCTTCAACCTTGGAAGTCATAACCGAACCGTCAGCCGATAAGTCATGCGCCGAAGTATCTTCCGTAAAGATAAAAGTAATGTTACCCGTACCTTCGCCTTGAAATGAAAATTGCCCCATTGCCGGATGTGTCATAGTCACGGCTAAATCAGCAAATCCATAAGTGCTTTGTAATCCTGCCATTTTTCACACCCCTTTCTTAACGGTTTACGTCTATCCGCACCATAACATGATGAATTGCCCCGGCAAGTTTAATCGCCACATAAATAGGCGGCGCAATGCGGGCATCTCGGTCTGCTTGTGCTTGATAGTCAATAGGTTCAGACATAATCATATAACCTTTTTCTAATATATCCCCCGTTTGCAACGGCGCATAATCAGGTTCGGTATAGATTGCCGGGCCGTTCCAACGTCCGGGGGCAATGAAGCCAATCATACGCATACGGCGCAAAGACGGGGCCATTGCCATTTTAATATCGTTCATGCCGCTTTCGGTTTGGGGTACTTTCGGGCGGGATTTCAGAAGTTCGACAATAGCCAACTGCATATCGTTTACAAGCATATCCAAGTTGATTACTTCGTCAAACCAAGTACGGTTCGCCATTTCCCCGTTCTCAAAACCAAAATACTCATCATCGAAACCACGGGCAATATAATAATTTGCGCTGTTTCGCTGTAAGTTGGCAAGTTGGGTTTCGTTAAGGTTATCAGGTACAACCCCAACAATAGTTTTGTGCATCAAGGTGTATGCGCTTCGGCTCATGCGGGTATTTGCACCCATCGCATAACCCAAAATTCCACAAACGGCGTTCGGCGTTCGTGAAAACATACCGATTGAACGCATAAAACTTTTCAGCCGCAACCGTTGGAAAATGCTGTTGCTGTTGTTGGTTAAAACCAACGGTTCATCGGTTGTATAAAACTGTACAGACGGCAAACGCAAGGCTTCAATGTATTGTGCAATGCTCAAAATATCTTCCGGCGTTGCACCCAAGTAAGTTACTGCGTACCATTCTGTATTGATATTGCGGCAAGCCCTGATTGCATCCGTTGGGGATTCGCATACAGGCAAACCCAAAGAAACGCCCATCCCACCCAACAAAACCGCACCAACATTTATAACTTGGTTTGCGGCGTTGACTTCGGCAACCATTGCAAAGTTTTCTCCGGGGGCATTCGGGGTTATTTCTTGCCCTGACACAATCGTAAGCCAAGGGGCCGCCAAAATATCCCCGAATTCAGGTACGATGCTCAAATCAAAAGGCGTGTAATACAAAAATGTATTATTACCTTCCGGGATATGCTCCCAACTAACGGTAAAACTCCCCGCTGTTTCCCCTGCATCGCTTGTTAAATCAAATTCTCCCAACCCCTCATTAACAACACGGCGGCCAATGGCTACCCGTTGCGGCATAGGATTTTGAGAGAAAATAAGCCTTGCGGCGATATATTCCGGGTCTGTGTCTTTGAAACCATCCCCGAACATCGCATCCGTGCTTGAATACAGCCTAACCCGTTCTTCAGGGTCAATTACATCCGCTGTACCAACAAGCAAAGCCAAGTTGAAACCCCGGCGCATTGCCGCCCTCGGCCCAAGATTAACCACTATCCGTACAATATCATCTAAGGGTAATACTGTTTTCGTATTCATGGTCTTGTCACTCCTTTCTTAACCTCATTAAGATTGCGGATATTTCCGCTATTTGGTACGATAAAAACGCCACGTTCTCCCCTTGCGCCAATTTCGCCGGGGTTATTTGTGCCGTTACCGTTACCACCGTTTTCGCCGTTGCCGTTACCGTTTTCCCCGTCTGTAACAGGGGTAACGCCGACTTGCTCAATAGTTCCGATTTCGGTTATAAGGCGTACATATTGGTTAAATTTAGCTGAAACATCAACACGGTTTACCCAGTTTCCGTTTACCAATTCAGGTACCCGGCGTATTGCGGGGGTATCTGTGACAAGGGGGAAACGATTGATACGCAAAAAACGGCGAATATCATCCCGATACAAGCCGTTTCTGATTTTTCTTGCACAATCGTAAGCGTTGTTACCATAATTGACGAAAAGAATATTGTGTACATCCGTGTGTTCGTCTACCGCCGCCATGTTTTCCCCGCCTAAGTGTACAAATTGAATGTGCCTTTGGCGGTTGTAAGCGTCATCTTCCGGCATAACGTGGATATAACAAATATCTTCCGTTGTTTTAAGGTTTGGGGATGACATTGATTTTGTATCTACGTTTGAACCCCAAATAACCCGGATTCGCCCGTTGATTGTTTCTTTGTTTATACCCCAAATCATGCAAACGACTTCTGCAAGCATATCTTCCATTTCTGTAACTGATTTTTGGATTTCTTGCATGGTCACGCACTCCCAACGCTGTAAGCGAAGGCACGAATATAACCGTGGGGCACCCAATCTTTAACGGCAAAAATTTTATACCGTTGGCCCCTGTAAATTATTTCGTCTGATACATTGGCTTCTTCGTCATCCTCGCTTGTAATGTGCAAATCTTTAGGGGGTTTGCAGAAAAATTTCATTGTACCGTTTTGCCTGTCACCTTCCGGCAATTGGTCAAGTTCTTTTTGCGTTGCGGGCTGTACGGGGCCGTAATACTGCAATATTTCAGGTTCAGAAACACCAAAGCGTATTCCATCCCATTTTGCAGAACGGCGTACAACGATATATTTGCTTGAAAAAGCCGGGTCATTCATTAAGCGACTTACGTTTACTTTACTCATTGTTTAACCCTCTCTTTTTCTGATAACATAGGTTATAGCATTTTGCATTTGCCCCGTATCAATCAAAGGGGTTTCAACCGTTGCGCCTTTTTTCTCTTTACGTTTTGCCGTTTGGGGTTTGAGTGGGGGCCAACCATTGCTTGGATTATTGAAATATTGTTTTGCCGCACTTTGCCCCGCTAACCCTGCCTTGCCTAAATTTTCACGCATTCCGGCGGTATCACCCGCCATCGCCGCTTTTGTTGCCGTACCAATAACCGTACCAATACGTTCTTTGTTTAATTCCAAGGCGGGTTCGATTACAGGACGGGCGGGAATACCTTGTTTGGGGCTACCGTTAGAATGGATATAAAGCAAAGCGGCGTTGGAAATTTGCCCTTCTTGCCGTTGTGTATCATCTTCAGGTATACCAACCAAAACTTGCGTATTCTCCAATTCTTTCAAAGCGGCTTGCATCGCTTGTAATGCGCTGTCATTCTCTTTAACATCTGCTGTAATGTTAAACATGGTATCACCTCACATATAAGCCGCCTAAACCCATCATTTTTGCCCATGTAACAAGTTGTTCACCGAATGTTGTTGCTTTGTACATACCGAAGCCTTCCATTTCGGCGGTTATTGCGCTGTTATCATAGCTGATTGAAACGCCGTCAACGGATTTTGAAGAAATAAGCCCCGTTGTATCTCCGGCTAATGGGTCATCGGCTGTTTGCAAGTACAGGGTCAACCAATGTGCAATAAACAAGCCCATACATATAAACCACGCATCCCGAAAAATGGCATAGCTGATACATGAATGGGCTAAATTTATATACATTTGTAATACAATCATCGGCACAACAGGAACGGGCGGCCCCGGTTCTTCTCCGTCCGGCACTTCTTCCGGGGGATTGAAAAATTGCGGGTAAGTGTTGTAAAAATCTTCAACACCATAAGGGGGATTCCCTTCACCGTTACTACCTTGCGCCAATAAACCGATTACATGGGGGAATACTGTACACATACGGCTTACCCCCTTTTAATCCTCCCGGCTTTTTTTTCAACAATAAATTCATTTACCCGAAGGATAAGATTTTCGATGGAAATATTGTTCCGCAATCCCTCAATACCAAGTTTAGCGGCATAATCTAAAAGGGCGGTTCTTTCCATCTTGCCAACTTCGTCAGGGGTCAAAAAGGTTATCTTGTCACCCTCTGTTTTGTGAGCATCTTCGCCGCTTTCGTTTCCGCTGTTGCCGCTCGGCAATTTAGGCACATGGGTATTCGCTTGATGGTCAACGAAAGTTATTGAACCTTCTTGCTTTGCAAGTTTGAATAACTCATCGTTTTTTACCCATTTGGGAAGCTGTGTCATAATCCCCGGCCTTACAATGCGGGTATCAATCGCCGCCTTGTCTTTGTCACGCAAAACGAAGCGCAATGCTTTTTTTGATATAACAAACATGGTTTTTCTCCTTCCTAAATGCCGTCATAGTATGCGATAGGTTGTAAACGCTTAAATTTCACTTCGGAAAATTGCGCCGCATAAGTGGAAATATAAGCATGATGTTCTGCGCTTGGCTGTGTAATTGTACGGGTCAAAGGTACCGTCATATCAAATTCAATGGTATCACGGTTATTTGCATATGCAACCAAACGGTCAGTACCGCCAACCCCTGCGCCAATACACCAACGGGAAGGGAAAATTGATACATCAATGCCTTGGTTGCGCCCGATATTATTTTCCAACAGGAAGGTCAAAATTGACACTTGCCCTGCATCGCCAATTCTGCGCCCTACAAGTAACTTGTATGCTTCCGGCGATATAAGGATATGATTTGCCATTCCTTGAAGGTCAAATTCGCTTTGCGTCCAAGTTTCGTTGATTGCCATGTTTACATCGTCCAAAATTTCATCGGGGGTTTTAGTTGCCCAAGAAGTTGTACCGCTTGCGCCAACAGGAACCAACGATGATAAGACATTTGGATTGTTTACAATGCCGGAAGTACCCAACCTTGCAAAGCCAATATAAACATTTTCATCAACGGTTTTGTCATACGTCAAATGCAAGCCTTTTGTCATCATTTCATCAAGGCTTCTGCCCGCCGTGCGAAGAAGGGCTTGGTCTACAAGCGGTACATGGAGTTTACGCAAGAAGGTAAACACATCCCACCAATCTTTAGCGGTATCAATTTGGATTGCGGGGATTTCTGTTGTTTGCCCCCTACCCAAGCCGTTTTCACCGCCGCCCACATCGGCATAATTTACATTGTAGTTGGTAACGTGTTCAACCCAACCGCCGCCCATCGCAACGGCAATATCACGGGGCCAAGTGGTTGAAGTAAGCGGTTCTAAAAGTTTGGGGTCACGCTTTTCTAACTCACCATTAAGAAAAGCAAGCCCGGAAGAAATGGCTGAATCGTTCATATAATGCCCGCCGCCATTTTGGAAATTGCTTTTAATAACAGGCACATTCCCACCGCCGCTTAATTGATTTCCTTTAAGGACGCTCATGTTAAATTCTCCTTTCTGTTACAGTAACTTCCACAAGCCCATCTTGCACAATACCCGTGGTAAATCTTGCGTTGCTAATCAATACGTTATTTGTTCCATCTGCAACGGCTTCAACATCCCCGATTTGTGCGTTGAGGAATGCGGCGTTAAGGGCGGTTCTGATATACAGCGAACCCGCCGCCGTTGGCGTTCCAGTTCCTCTAAACGATACCGCAATACTGCCCCTTGTCAAAATATCAGTAAGTTCCGTATCACGATACGAACCCACCGATTCCAATACTGCCATTTGCTGTTTTACGATGCGTACAGCAAAGCCAATAAAACGGGCATCGCCGCCCCCATCACCGAATGCGCTTACCGTGTTATCAGGGTTAATCAAAACCCCGCCGCCGAAGGGGATAACCCCTGAAGCTACACGATTTTGAATTACAGCGTCACTACTACGGGTAAGGCTACCCGGATAACCAAGTTGTAATCTAATGCCTACTACTCCTGCACTCATGGCTTAATCCTCCTTTATTTTTTGCCCAAACGCTCTTTTTCAAGGCGTTGGGCTATTTCGTTAAAATCAACCGCTTTTAGGCGGCTGTCTTGATGCGCTTTGGCGTTATTTTGCTTTGCGTTCACAATACCGCTATAACCGCCGCTTTGAGTACGCTTTGCCGAAGGCAAACCATGCGTTGCCCTAATCATTTTCGCCATAGAATCAGCCATCATCTTGCGTTCTTTGCTGTCTTTGATTTTCGCAATAATCGGCTTCATTCTGCGAATTTCTTTAAGGGCGGCATCTCTTACGTTTTTGTCAAGCGGATTTTGGGGCTTGCCATAATCCGGCATAACTGGGCCGGCTTTATCCTCAACCACCTTTTCGACTTCAACAACGGCGTATTCCTCATCGGTCAACTCGTTAATGGTTTCGGGGTCAGCGATAACCTCTTCTTCCTCATAGCCATCTTCGGTCAGTTCTTCTTCCAATTTTTCAAGCGGGTCTTTATCCGTTTTCACGGCTTCCAACGCTTCAACCTTGGCGCAAACGCCGTCAAGTTTATCAACAACTTTTTCAAGCAGTTCATAAATCTTGCCGTATTCCCCGCCTTCGTCTTTTGTTGCGGGCGGCGTTTCGTCTATCAAACTGCCGTTTTCCCCAACTTCCTCTTTGATTTTTTCAACCAAATCTTCTACAACATCGGCTAATTCGTCCGGCTGTGAATCTTTGTTGAAATGTGAAAACAAGTTGGCAATTGCACCCGCAACGCCTGTGTTTTTTGTTCGCTTGCTCATTTTTTTACCTCTCCTTTCGGTTTTTGCAGGGCTTGAATCCCTGATTGATACTTTTTCCCCGGCTCTGCCAAGGTCTACAACGGCAATGTGATTCCCTTCGATGTTTATTTGGCAGATACGCCCATCCCGTTCCTCATACATCGCCTTATAGCCGCAAGAAACTTCCCTTTTGCCGTTTTCGATTTCCGCTATTAAAAGCGCATCGTAAATCAGCAAATCGGCAACCATGTAATCCCCTGATTGCCGGATGTTTTGGGCAACGCCTTTAACAATACCGTCAACATTTTGGGGATTTACCATATCTGTAGGATGCTCGTTTGTTACGGGCTTTCCCTCAAAACTTGCCAACGCCGATTTTGCAAAAACATCTTCCGGGTCACGGTATACAACAATAATGCCATCAGGGCTTGCGCCCTCAATTGGTAATTCGTTCCCCAGGTATTCTTGTTTGCCTATACGGGCAATCGGTACATTTTGGCAAAGCAAAAAACCTTCCGGGGTTTTCGCCATGTTGTCAGATATTTTACTTGCATAGTACAGCACTCTTTATCACCCCCTTTATTGGCGGCACTAAAAAACCGCCGTTTTATTGGCGGTTTAATGGCTTATAAAAATTTATTTTATGCTTCCGGCGTATACACTTGCCCTTCGGCTGATACACACCATAAGCCCCCGTACTCGTCTTTTTCGTCATCGTCCATTTTGCAAATATCTTTGATGGTCATTTCGGGCAGCACTAAATAGGCAAGAAAACCGATACTACCATCTTCAAGGGGTATCATCATATCGTCTGTTTGCATTTCTGTAACTTGTTCACCGACAATATACTTCCACCCTGTAATTAACTTACCGTTGTCATCTTCAAAAGCGGTATCTTTTTCATCAAGATACTTTTGTAAAATGCGTTTGGCTTCTTTTGGGGTCATTATCTCATCACCTCTACAATATCATTCAAATCAAGCCCCGGTTTGAAGGCTATATTATCCATGCGGAAAAACGCCATTGTTCCACGTTTCGCACGGGTTAAATAATTGCTACAATCAAGGCTTCCCGTTTGCGGGTCAATAAATCGGATAACACCGTTTTCCTTAACCGCAACATAAGTATGCCCCGCTGAATTTTTCTTTGTACCTGCCCAACCGTGACGAATGCCGAATCTTGCACCATCGGGGAAGGCGTTTAACTGTTTCATCAAATCCGCCCGCCCTTGAACCCAAGTCAACGATGTATCAAAGCAATTAACGCTTGTGTTTATCGTATTGTTTGGAGGTTTGGGTTTCGCTGTAACATTGAATCCACGTTTACGCAACTCAAACGCCGGAACGCACCGTTGACAATTAACTTGATATTCAAATCCTTGGTTAAAATTTGGGTTTGCGCCAACATTGGCTTCCGTGGTTTCCATCGGATTGCCCTTTTGAGTATTCAAGGCGTTTTCGATGGGGTCATTACTTATTATAGCTTGGTTCGGGGCATCAAGTCCATTGTTATTTACATTTGGTTGCGCCGCCTGATTGCTATTGTATGCCAATGGGTCAGCTTCAAGCGCAACAAACTGTTCCCGGCTCATCATTTGGATTGTGCCGCCAATATAAACTTTATGCGGCCACTCTATCCAATCAATATCAATAAGCGGTTCGGTATAACAGCGGCAATTCCAGATGTTTCCGGCGTGATATGGGCCGTGGGAATTTTCTTGCCCTTTTAGGCTTTCGGGATTTGGGGGATTTCCCCAAGCAATCAAAACGCCTTCCATGTGCCTGTGTGAATACCTAACCCGCATCCCGTCTTGCGCCGTTCGCCAAACGTACCAATTGATGCCCAAGTTTTGCGCTCTTGTTTGCGTCAATGCGGCTTGCGCCTTAGCTGTTTCAGTTCGGGCAATGCAGCGGGCTTGATATTCAAGCAGATTATCAAACTGCCCTAATAGATTTTGTGCTAATTGGTCAGCCCTCATACCCGCATAAGCGGATTCTTTCGCCATAATAGAAGCCATTTGTGCATCAAGCCTGTTTGGTATGGTCTTAATCAGGTTTGAATTGTTGATAACAATATCCTGAATCTGCCCACCCATCGGCGTATTGCTCAATTCGTTTTGCAAGGCTTCAAAAATCGCCCGGCTTCGCCGCCTGTTGGCTTCTTGTGCTTGCCTTCGCCATTGTGTACCACTTTCCCTGTAAACCTGTTGCGCCATATTAGCCGCCATATTTTCAGCGAAAGATATAAATTGCGGGCTGTTTTGGATAACACGCAAACGGCGGCTAATTTCTTCCGTGGTTGTTGCGCCTTGTAATTGACTTACAATTTGCCGCCGCAATTGCTGAAGCGAACGGTTATAATTTTGCTCAATCCGTGTTGACTGCCCCCAAGCTGTTTTAGGATTTTGCGGCAAGGTAAATCACCACCCTATCAATTAAGCCTTGTACCGTCAATCAACAAATCAATGTTCGTAATCGTGATTGCGCTTGCCGAAGGGTTATACAAATTCCATTGAACGCCTGAATCACTCCTGATAAACGGGTCATTAAGTGTTCGTGTATAGGTTTTGAATAAAAACCCTTTTGAATCAAGGCTTCCCGTGTTCGGGCTGTCAACCGTTCTTGCAATCGGTGTACTTTCGGCGGGTCTTGTCATTTCAACGAAAAACGCCGTAACACTACCGGGGCCAACGGATGCAATCGTTCCCGTAAGACGCACATCAACAAAATATCTAATCGCCCCGTCAAAGCCCGGAAACAACATTCGGTTTGTTGCGGTTTTCGTAAACAAAGACGGGTCAATATTTTCTGCAAATTCAAGGTCGTTTATAAGGTCAAGTTGGGCAATTAAGTTTGTGCGTGTTTCGGAATTTGCAGGGATTGTAATACTTACGTCTTTACCCCAACGAAGGCTAAATTCATCGGAACGGAAGGCTACGGCTTCGCCGCCTTCTTCAAGCGCAACAACGCCGGAAGGGCCTTGCGGCCCCTGTATACCCGTTAAACCTTGTTCACCTTGCGCCCCCTGTTGCCCCGGTTCGCCTTGTATTCCTTGCGGGCCAGTGATGCGCCCCAAACTAAACCAAACATTACTTCTATCATCCCATGCGTACAAATCAGGGCTGATATAATATAAATCGCCCCTTATACCCATTGGAAACGCCTTTGTCAATTCATCAACCGTATCAAACGAACCAACAATTGCACCCGCTGTTCCGGCTTCACCTTGGATGCCTTGCGCCCCTTGAACGCCGGGCGGCCCTTGTTCGCCTTGAATTCCTTGTTCACCTTGCGAACCTACACCGCCGAAACCGGGTTCCATATCGTGAATACTGCCATCGGGAAACAGATAACCCGTTGGAGTAGCCGCCATGCGTTCCCACAATGCCGCCCTGTCAGGCGAAGGCGGCAACACTTCAACACCGTTTTTATCCGGGGCTGTGATACTGCCGTCATACCGCAAAAATTTCATTGGAATAAGCGTTTTCTTATTAAACTGAATTGCCCTGCTATCATCAGGCGGCAAAATAGTATTACTCATTTTGTAATCGCTCCCTTCCACGAAAAAACCGCCTTACGGCGGTCTTTCGATTTACTTGTTTGTGAAAACTCTTTGCACCTTGCCATCAACCCTTACGTTCTTTATCGCAACGTCCAGACTTTTGCAAATTTGCCTTGAAAGTTCGATGTGTGACAAGGTTTCAATGTTTTGGCTAATGCAGTAATCGCAATAGCGGTCGTAAACCTCTTTCGTAATTATCCCGAACACGTTGCCAAAAAAGTTCAGGAAGTCAACAACGCTTCGGGTTACGTTACGGCCTGTTACGGATGTTTCTGTCAAAGGTGAACCAGATTCCGCTTTGGATTCTTCTATCCCCAAAATCTGTAACACATAGGGCATACCGTGTTTTGTGGACTTGGATAAAATCCCAGCAATCCTCAACCGCTGTTCATGCGTCCAGTCAACGCTTGCCGTGTCCGTGTTGTAAGTACCCGTTTTGCGGATAGAGGGTAACACTTCGTGGGTTATCCAACGGCGAAAGGCTTTCGCTTGCGGTTTGTCGGAACGAAGGATTACGTTGTATAAGCCGCTTTCGTTGACAATCGTAACCCCACGATTAGGAATGTTCAAACCCAAGTCAGATTTGTCTTTGAAATGCGAATCCGCTACAGGCTTGAGAATATCCTTTTCGTCATCGTCAAGCCTTCTTGCAGTCATGCTTACATCAGACAATTCCAAAACCTTACACACATCAGCAAGCACCCACCACGGCGAACCGTCTATCGTGATTGTTCTAACGTTGTTTTCCTCATATTGGAAAACCATCAATTGATTCATACCGTTACCCCTTTCAACTCACACGCCAGCGAAAAGGCAAACGCAAAACCACGTTCAAACGCTTGCTTACGTTCAGTGTGTCCGTATTCGCATATCGCACTGTAAAATTGATTGTTGTAGTCTGCTTCTTCCCCCACTGCTTTCGTTAACAGTGTGTACAAGTCATCCCAACTCTTGGTTACTTCGGGATTATCCCTTGATTCCTCGTAAATCTTAAAATAAATCTTTTCGATATTCGACATAATAAAAATGCCCCTTTCAATTTTTTAGATTGACAAGGAAGCCCATTTGATGTTATACTTGATTTCAAATAGGGTTTTCCCTGTTGGTGAAACGCTCGTTATCTGCCAAGATAAGTCACGGGCGTTTCTTTATTTTGTTTTTTCGTCTTGAACATTTTTCTTCACCAATTCTTTGATATGCTCAATAATTAGGGCTTGCATATCCTTTCCGGCGTTGACTGCATAGATTTTGAATAGTCGGTGAAGTTCGTCATCAAGACGTACCGTTAGGTTTTTGATAATCTCACCATCCTTTCACTATATCAGTCTAACACTCTTGAAGTCTAAAGTCAATACATATTTGAAAATAAATTTTAGCCCCGTAAATACAGGGATAAACGGCTGTTGTTACTAATTTGTTACTAACAATATCGCTTGCGCATCACAGCCGTAACAGGCAACCGCAATTTGAACCGATTATTAGTCACCATCAGATTAACCACTTCGTCCAAAATCTGTTGACGTTGTGGCAACCACTCCGGGGGCATTTCGTTTTTCTTTAGTGTGCGACTGTTGTACATCATAGATGTTACAGTGTTGGCTATCTCGTTTGCTTGCATGTAATCGGAACGCCCAACGTCCTCAAAGCCTATATGAAGCCGTTCCATCGCTTGTTTTTGATGCTCTTTATCCAACATGCGAAAAATTTGGAATCCTTCAAGACCTGTGGCTTGGCGTAAAGATTTTATGATTTGCTTGACCCAACGTTTAAATTCTTTCGCTTCGGGTTTGCGGCTATTGAATATGGCTTCGTAAATCCCTGATTCAGATATCACAGTCATATCTTGATTACCGCCAAGGGTACTCACATTTAGAGTACCCTTTTCTTCACCGTCTAAATAGCGTGTCATGTTGTAAGCATCACGATAAGCAAGCGCATCAGACACATCCTTAGCCACCGCCCACCATTCACCATCTCGTTCCACAAACCGTATTTCGTGTCCGTTCCATACCTCTGTTTTCATGTTCATCCTAAAAACCTCCATAAAATTATTTAACCCCGTTTTACAAGCATAAGAAAAGGACAGGTGAGGTTAGCTCCTGTCCTTGCGGCTGTACATACCGCCTTATGCCATTATAATAACCCTTGCGGGAAATTATCCTTACTAACCACTTCACATTAAATCTTGCATAAACGGCTTCAGCTTCTTAACCTCTTGGGCCAATTCCGATAACTGATTCGCCGCCACCGCATCCACATTGATTTCAGTTTCGCCCAACGGTTGCGGTTGTGGCGGTTCAAGCGGCACATTGAATAAATCAGGCATCGGCATATCACCGCCCATTGTTTTATCATCTGCATTTTCTATATCCTCATCGGTTATCGAATTCCACATACCAGTTAAATCTGTTGAACCCTTCAACTCTTTCAATGCCGTTTGTTGGCTAATTATGCCCGCTGTGAATGCGCCTGTAACGGCTGTTCCAATTTGTCCGGCTAATGTTTTGCGTTCGTTTTCAGACGGGCGGCGAACATTAACAAAGTCATAGTTAAAATCATCCGGGATTGCGCCGAATGCACTCATACACATTATCGGGAAAAGCACATCGTAAACGGGCCGTAAATCGGATTCCTGTTTTTCCTCTATGCTGTCATAATAAATTTGCATATCGGATTCCCCGGTTGCGTTCATCCCGGCGGGGCTTCGCATAAATAATTTTGTTACCGGGATTTCAGCCGCCATCGCAATATCCATCATAAACAATTCGTAAATATCGGAAATGCCGCCGAAGGTATATTGGCGAGTTTCCAATTGGTCTTTTGCGCCTATGATTTGCATACCGTTGTTATTCATCATTGCGTTTAGTATCGTCAATTCTTGCATAAGCTGTTGACGAATGGGGCCAGGCATAAGTGCCGCTTCCTCAAAGCCTTCTTTTTTGTAAACGTGCAAATTCGCACGGAAAACAAGGCTTGCAATGTTGTAACTTGTATTGTTGTACTTTTTCAACTCATCGAAAATGTGTTCCAACTCGGATGCGCCCCAGTATGTTTCCCCCAACTTTTCAATATACGGCAAGTCACGCCCCGTAAACCGCACAATCCGGCTGTAATGGATGCGCTGATTGTAAGCCAATCCTTCCGCTTGAATCATGTAATATTCAGGAAGCCCAAAATCAGGGCTTGAATAATCGGTAACGGTTTCAAGTTGGGGCATTATGCCGCTCCAACGGTCAAGGATGATTAAGCCCTTGAAACTGTCAGGCATCACCATATCCAAATCAAGCGGTTCTTCCAAAATATCTTCGTGGCCCTCGATGACGATTACCCCGGCGGCCCCGCCGTATAATCTGCCCCATTTAAGCCCTTCCAAGATTTTAGCCCGAATACCCGTTGTGCGTTCAAGCCGTGTCAGCTTGCGCCGTGCGTCAATGTCAAGTTGGCTGTTTAGCTGATACCCGTTTTTCATCATATCTTCCGGCACAATGTCAATCAGTCGCTTAACAACGGGATTGTTGCGATACAGCGTATTCATCAAGTTCATATCCCTTGTAATCCGCTGTATGAAATAATCCGTATATTCTATGATGTTATCTGTAAATGCGCCATTTCGTGCCGCCGGATTTGAAAAAGCGTCCAACATCAACATTGGCGTTTGGTCAGCCGTGAAAAGTCCGGGCGGTAACGCCTTATCCGTTGGCGGCGTTATGATTGCCGATTGCTTTTGCCTATTTCGTTTTTTATTCCGGGCCATATCTCCACCGCCTTGGGTTTATAATCGTTTTTGCAAAATACCGTAAGGCATCGCAAGTATGGTCATTGTCTTTAATCGGTTGTTCCCTGCCAACCTTTGCCGCCTTTTCATCCCATGCGTATGATTCCAATTCGGCAATTGTATTTTCGCAATCCTCATGTACGAAAACCTTCTTCATCTCAAAAAGGTTTGACAAGTGCCGTATACCGTCCAAAACGCCGTTGTCAGCGTCTTTAACACGAATGCCCAACTTGCGTACCTCTAACTTGAAAGAAGCCGCTGAAGGGTCAATGACAACGTACACGGGGTAATTATTGTTTGACATATCGCCAAGGAATTTTTTTAACTCCATGGCGTATTCGCTATCGGTTTTTTGCTTGCCTGTTTTCCGACTGTCATAATAAAATTCCTTGGCAACATAAACGGCTTCGCCCTCATCCCATATGTCAAGAAATACCATTGGATTAACCGTTCCATAGTCAATAGCAATATACCGCATACCCGTTTTGACAAAATCACGGTTGTAAGTGTTTTCTTCGGTAAACATATCGAAAATGTTACCTTCGACAACGCCCCAATCTCCAAGCCCTGCAACCTTATAGCGGCGGGGGTTTCGCTTTTTCATTAGCTTAAACGCCGCAAGCGTGAATTTGTCTATAAACTCATTCATCAAGAAATTGGTTGTAATTGCAAGGGTCTGTATGGCTTCGCCTATTTCGTCATCGTAAAACTGTTTTACAATCCCTTTGTCAAGCGTTTCAATAACGGTTTCGCCTTCGCCAATATCAAAGAACCGCTTTTTAATCCATGAATGTTCATTCCACGGGTTAAACGTGAAAGTCCATTGATAAAATAAGCCTTCGGGCAAGTAACCCCGCAAACACTCATCCAACATATCAAAATCGGCTTCATCTTGCACCTGATACGCTTCTTCAAGCCAACCCCAACAAAGCGTTCCAACCTCTACCGCAATAGACATTATTTTTTCGGGGTCATCCAAACCCCTGAAGTAAATCTTTTGCCCTGTTAGTTTATATGTCATTTCAAGCGGGCTTTGCTTGACTTCCCAAAAATACTTTACCCCCAAGCGGTTGATTGCCCACTTCAATTCTGTAAAGCAAGAATTTTTCAGCGTGTTAAATTCCTTACGGCATACAAGCAAGTTACTTTCAGGATGTTTCATAAGGTTGTAGATGAACCACAAAGCCGCCGTTTTGCTTTTCTTGCTTGCACGGCTACCCTTACAAACACGGTCAGCGGTAACGGCCTTTGAAATGCCAAAAATCGGAATAAAATTTCCCGACTATATCAGGCAAGTATATTTTTCGTTTGCCGTTACTCACATCGCCACCTCCCACTTATAGCCCCCGGCTGTTTGTTGCTTGCCACTTAAAGCATAGGAAATAGACACATTGCAAATGCCTGTTTTACGGGCGGCTTCTCTAACAGACGAAAAAATCATCCCTGTACAAGTGCAAATTACTTTCTTGCGTTTGGGATGATTATTTTGATGATGCTTTCCAACTCGTTTAGCCCGTCCGTTATAAGTGTTATTGTATGCTACAGTACACCATTCCAAATTATTTACATGGTTGTTAGCCTTGTTTTCGTCTTTGTGGTTAATTTGGGGATGATGTGCCGGATTTTCAATAAACGCTTCCCCTACAAGCCTATGAACGTAACGGATACGCTTTTGCCCACTTTCTTTCAAATCCACCATCATATAACCTTTGGTATCGGGCCTTTGTAATTTGATGATTCCAAGTGCAACATTCCGCACCCTACCCAAACTTGATACTTCAAAATTTTCAAACCCTGCAACGGGTTTCCATATCTCAATCACCGTAAAACACCCCCGAATTATCACACAATAAATATGCGCCCCTGTAAACACAAGGACGCACGGCATTTTTGTTACTAACGTGTATCTAACCGCATTATTCCAAATCGTTTTCGCCGCCAAATTGCACCCCGAAGCCGCCTTCCAATTTCAGCTTATCGGCAAACAAATCAACGTGCTTGCCCATCAACTCCAAGGCTTTCAACTTGTCAACCATCCGTAATTCCCGTTCGACAATATCCCCTTCTTCCGTGGGTATCGTCTTAACCTTGATGGATTGCACCGCCGCCGTGTCTACACGTTCGCCGGGGCCTTCGCCGTGGAGAAAATCGGTCAAATCTGCAATGTTAGCAAAGCCGATTTTGGCAAGTTCTTCCAAAATGCGGTCAGCGTTGATGCCCGTGCGTATGCTTCTGTCTGCCTTGGCTCTACTAATCGCCGCTGATACTATAACATTTGATAACAGCCGGGAAGATTGCTCTTGTGCCGAATTTGGCGAATACCCCGCACGAATAGCGGCTTGCGTGGCGTTCAGGTCAAGCAAATACTCATCAACGAACCTTTGTTGCTTGCCGCTCATTTTCGCCATATAAACCGCCCCTTTCCGCTCGTTTTGGTATCGTGCATAGTAAATCACAATACCATATTAGCACATTCAAAACGGAAAAAACGGAATTAACGGAAAACATTTTTTACGCCCCCTCAAAGTATGCCTTGACATATTTCCGGGCAGAATCAGCCGACACTTTTTTATAAAAGCCCTTGCCGACATCTCGCCATTCCTTGCCCTCAATAAATCTAAGGGTCAACAGCGTTCTTATTTTACTATCAGATAACGAAGCGATAAATTCTTCAGCTTCGACAACTTTCTTTTCAAGTGTAGCTTTGCGGGTTTCGAGTAGTAACCATATTTTATCAATCTTTTTTTGGTCAGCAATCGAATACCCTTGAATCACGATTGTACGCCCTTGCCCTGTGCGGTAATCCTTGGCGGTATCACCTACAAACTGCCCGCCTTTGGCTTGTTCTTTCCGCAACCGCTTATTCAGCATATCAATTTCGCTTTTGACATAGGCGATTTGCTCAAAGTCTTTCAGCGTCATGGTTAGAATCTCCTTTCGATTTCAGTTAATAATTTTTGAGTGTAGCGGATATGTGTAGCAGATTGAAAACCCTGTCAACGTCTGATTCTATAAGGCTGTAGCGGATGTAGCGGATAAATTAGGTTTTTAGATGTAACTTTATAAATAAACTCAATATATTTTTTATATATAAATTTATTTATAAAATATAAAAATCATCTGCTACATCTGCTACAACCTTATATTTACACGGCTTGCGGTTACTTTACATCTGCTACACCATCTGCTAAATGTACCGTTGACCGCGAATCCGGTAATATTCATAAACAAAGGGCCGGTAGCCGTCTTGTTTGGCAACGAACGCGTATCCGTTAAGTCATGGATAGATGTGTACAGGCTGGTTTTAGGCCGATGCAACCAAGAGCAGGTTTTTCACGACAGGCTGATGAATTTGAGGGGCAAAGTTGCCGGTAGGGTGAGGCTGTTTCTTTCGGAGAACTCAGATAAATTAGTAAGACCGATAAAAATTGATGACTCCCTGTATGCTGAGAGTCATTATGGATCTCAAACCATGATGAGCATACTAACAACAAGAATCTTGTCACAGATTGGTTATGACTGCTCAAACATCAGCCTTGAAATACGTTGAATGTACTGATTAGTAAAGACGGTGATTTTGGATATGCCAAGGGGCGCGATAGTTGGTTTGGAAAATCAAATATCGCGCCTCTTGTTATGCCCGAAAGCATTGTAAAATCGAGTGTCGTATGGTAAAATCGCATAGGAGGCAGGCACATGAACAACATAGAATTACGCAAAAAAGTTCATTCGGCGATGTATGGCTTAATCAAGACCAACGGCGTAGCGTCGCCGGTTGAGGTTTTAATGGCGATTGGTGTGCTGTCAAAGGAAAAATACGAAGATTGGCGGCATGGACGTATACCTTATCTTGAGCGCGTATGCCAAATCAACCTGGGCAAACTTTCAACGGTTAATTACGAAATCCGCGCCTTTGCCCGAAAAAACAACTTAAAGCCATCATGGAGCGACTACCGCAAGTGGGGCAAGGGCAACCGAACCCGGCTTCGCTTCTCAAAAAGCGGGGACGATCAAATCGAGCGTATGTATGCTACGCACTATGTCAGCCAACAAAAAGTCGCCGATGCGCAAGAGCGTCACGAGTTCCAAAAGCGTAAGAATGAGCTTGCGCAGACAATTGCGCCTAAAGGGCTGGCCGGGTATGTGCTGCGTAATAATGACAACAATATTCTGTATAGCAAGGTAGACGACAATCATGTCGGTAGTTATGATGATCTCAAGAGCGTTGATGCCGTTTTGAAGTTACTGCGGCATGGGAACTAATCTTTGCATCGGTAAGCATCAAATGACCCACGGTGTATCCGCACACACTTGGCGGTCTTAGCGCGAATCGGTTAATTCTCAACATTTTCACTATCACCGCCATTGGCGGTAATACATTAGTATGGCGGTCATGCTTCATCATCTTCCAACGACAAAACCCAATGGCCGTCTACCCTCCTGGGTTTTACATTGGCGATCTTACGCGCTCGTTCAAGGGTTCGCTTGGAAATTCCCATTTCATCGGCCTGATCGTTCAATTCAATTGCTGACATATCACCGTCTGAAAGCGTTTCGTAAAGAAAGTCTACGGCTTCATCTATTTTGTTCTTATCTTCCTTCACCTTTACAGAGTTAAATCTCATTATATCGTCAGAAGAAATATCGCAACTCTCGCCCATCCAACAAAAGCCATCTACCTTATTAAGCCGGAAAAGTTGTGTACAGCCGAGTTCAGCGAAATTACTCTTGAGTGCAGCGATAGCTCGAACATCGGGGTCAAGCCCTTCGGCTTTTCCAAGACATAGAACGCTAGGAACGCTGTTAATCACATCAATGCTACCCAAGCCCCTGTGTTGTGCTTTTCCGCGTCCTTTATTCACATGGCCAACTAACACAATGGCCGATTGTGTCCTTTCAGCGACCTGCTCCAAGTACATCAGTGCCGGACGGACACTCTCAGAGCGGTTCATGCTGAAGTTCAAGTCAAGATAGCTTTGCCATGGGTCAATCACCGTGAGTTTAGCATTGTGTTTGCGTATTGCGGCTTCTATGCGTCTATCGGTAAGTGTAAGTCGATTCCCGGCGTCATTTATGCGATGAATCTTACCACAGTCGGCTCCGAGCATCTCAAGCCGTGGCTTAATTACCATAGGCCACGGATTTTCAGCGTTCTGGATGATTACATCAGATGGCGGGAAAGCAGCTTTATCCATGCCCGGTAGCGGCTGACCGTTGGATATGGCCGAGGCCAAGGCAAGGGTGAAAAAACTTTTACCTTCTCCACCCTCTCCGAGTAAAATCGTAACTGTGCCGGATGGGATACAGTTTTCCCAGACCCATGAGACAGGCTGGCTCTGGATTTCTGATGCTGTTGTTGTATCTACCTCAAGTAAATCATTGTCATCGCAGTTGATAGTAACATCATTCATGTGTAGTAGTCGCCCTTCATCTATCGTATCATTGTTTTTTTGAAAGAGTTATAGCTAACGACATTTCAATAAAGACATTCTCTCAATTGTAACAAAAAGCAAGAGCGGGTTCAATCAGAAATTCGATACAAGACACCAAATAAATAATAGTGCAGAGCAATGCACGTCCACGGCCTCCGAAACACACGGAGGCCGTGGACGTTTTTGTGTTATCCAAACTAATAGAGCGGAGGAAAATCATGCGCCCTCAAAAGCCTAAGAAACAAAATGTAAGACGTTTTAATAAGTTTAAATACTACCTTGCGGACTGTGAATGTCATTTATGTCAGCACTATCGCGGCAAGAAACGTGGCTGCGCTCTGCCTGTGTGTTGCTGTGAAGGTATAAAAATGGATGCGGTCAAGAACGGCAGAATAAAGAGAGATTGGAAGTTTGAACGCTGGGACGCATAGCACCCGAAGTTATCGCGCGAGCAAGAGAAGTTCACGTTCTCGATTATATCCTTGCCCATGAATCAAGAGACTTTAAGCGCGTAGGTAGCGGCTATAGGCATAAAGATGATGATGCAATCGTCGTTAACGAACGAGGCTGGTACTGCCATAAGAAACAAACAGGAAAAATCACAGCGATAGACTATCTTATCGAGGTCAAGGGCTATGGATTTGTTGATGCTGTTTCATTGTTGACGGGTGAAAAAACCATTGAACATTCTACCAGAAAACACCCCTCACTTCATTCTAACTTGTCAAGTCATAAATATTCCCCTCACTTCAACCTATCTGAAACACTACCCCTATTACCCCAGCGTACAACGTTAGTCTTACCAAGGCGCAACAAAGATAATCGGCGTTTTATCGCCTACTTGCAAAGCCGTGGCATTAACAGAAATCTAATACTGGCCTGTATCGAACGCGGGAATCTATACGAAAGCGCAATCCATCACAACGCCGTATTCATAGGCAAGGACGAGAAAGACCGAACGCGCTACGCCGCTATGCGATCTATAAACGGTAGCTTCATGTGCGATGCAGAAGGGAGTGATAAGAGATACGGCTTCACAATACCGCCTGCTGGTAGCGCAGGTAAAAATACAATCATCGTCTTTGAAGCTCCGATTGATGCTCTATCTCATCAAACTTTATGTGAACAGGGCTTTATACCACCCTTTGACGGCTGGCGGCTATCCCTCGGCGGCACTAGCCTACTGGCGTTGAATCACTTTCTTGATTTGCGCCCGGAAATTTCGCATTGTATCATATGTACCGATAATGACGAGGCTGGTAACTCAGCAGCGGCTAAAATTGCCGATACGCTCAATCCGGGTGTAATCTGTCAACGAGCACCGCCGCCACATGGTTCGGACTACAACGATACCTTACAGACCATGCTGCAAACGAAGTCATTTGATATTCCAACAACACAAAAAGATTTACTATGCCTGTAGTGAATATTTCGCCACCAACGGAGCACTAACGCGCGATTTGAGGAGCACCTTATGGCTAAAAAAGGATCAGCGTTTCGCGTAAATGGACGACCCCGATATTTCCTGATGTTAAACTGAAAATAT